>CZRM01000078.1_pt1 | contig 15252 bp, 8 predicted proteins | sample 1125721 | NCBI WGS metagenome assembly CZRM01 (sample SAMEA3597868, study PRJEB11362) | Hydrothermal vent metagenome genome assembly | biome: marine hydrothermal vent biome; feature: marine hydrothermal vent; material: ocean water | place: Atlantic Ocean | collected 2010-09-19/2010-10-04 | reverse complement strand
AGCTGCCTTGCCCGACTTGGTGAGATTGTCGGCAATCGGGTCGGTGTGGCCCATACCGGTGGCCGTCAACCGCTCGGCTTCAGCCCCACGGGCCAGTAGTTGGGTACGGACCTCCTCGGCCCTCCGCTGGGAGAGCACCAGGTTGTTGCCCGGGCAGCGCTCGTCGCTGTCGGTGTGGCCAAGGATCTGCACCCGTACTTCCGGGTGGACGAGCAGGAAACTGGCCAGGCGGTCCAGGGTGGGCACCGACTCAAAGGTGATCCGGTCACCGCCCGACTCGAACTGGATCGGCGGATGGGCGCCTGCCGCGCTGAGGCGGGTCTGGAGCAGCAGATCGGCCTGGGTGGCCGGTAGATCGGGCACGGTGGTCGTGGTCTCGACGACGGGAGCGGGTACCCGCAGGCGGTTCTCCACCCCGATCACACCAGCCTGGGCCTGGGCGACACGGGTGGCCGCCACCTGCAGATCGGTGGTCTCCACCCGACCGTCTAGAACCGCGGTGGTATCCACCATCTTCACCTCCACAGTGGGCAGGCCGGCCCTGACCATGGCCTCCTGGACCCGGGCCGTCAGATCGGCCTCTCGCTCCTCCTGGTCGGGGGAGCCGGCAGTGGTACCTAGGGCCACCACGGCGAAGAAGGCGACCACCACGACGACGATGACGATCCGTCGGTGCTGCGAGAGGAATTCAAGAAGTCCACCCCGCCGCGGGCGGAACTTCCTGGGTCGGTTGCCCAGGCCTGGGCCCGGTCCGAAGCCTCGGATACGTCGGTCGCGCGGGTCGCGCATCCAGGTGGTCATCGTGGCGGTCGTCCCTCGGCTGCTGTCGTTTCGCCCTACAGCCTGCCCGACCGGAGCCGGTGACGGTACCCGACGGCCCCCGTCCTGCTCAGATGTCGGCTATCGGGCCGATTACCCGCTCGCCGAACTCAGCCAGGGTGGACGCCGGGTCACGCATGAACATGATTGACGGAACGGCCAATCGGTCCACACCGGCCTCCCGCAGGCGCTCCGCGGCCCCTACCGGGTCATCCCCCAGTACCTCCAGGTCGGACCAGGTCACCTCGATTTCGGCTGGGTCACGGCCGGCTTCCTCCGCGGCCTGACCCATGGTGGCCAGCATGGGGGCGAGGTCGCCTTTCCCGGGGAAGAAGCCATCGCCGATTCGCCCAGCCCGTCGGGCCGCCGCCTCCGAGTGGCCACCGATGATGATCGGGACCGTCCCGTTAGCCGGCTTCGGATTGGAGGAGACGGTTTCGAACGAGACGAACTCGCCGTCGAAGGACACGTCGTCGCCACCCCACAGGGTGCGCATAGCCCCCATGTACTCGTCGGTGCGGGCCCCGCGTCGTTCCCACGGCACGCCTAGGGCCTCGAACTCCTCGCGGAGCCAGCCCACGCCGATCCCCAACTCCACCCGGCCGCCGCTCAGCGCGTCAAGGGTGGCCACCTCCTTGGCCAGGACCACCGGGTTGCGCTCTGGGAGGATGAGGATCCCCGTGCCCAGTCGGATGGTCGAGGTCTGGGCGGCCACCCAGGTGAGCCAGATCAGTGGGTCGGTCAGAGGCGTGTCGGGGGTCATCGGCATCCGGCCGCTGTCGTCGTAGGGATAGGCCGACCGGTAGCCGCTCGGGAAGATCACATGCTCGACGGTCCAAAGTGACTCCACCCCGGCTGCTTCGGCCGCGGAGGCGAGCTCGGCGGCCCCCTCCCCGGTGCCGAACCCGGCGATGTTGGCGAACGCGATTCCGATCTTCACGGCTACCTCCCTCGGTCTGGCCGGTCCCATCCTGCCGGTCGGCGCCGGGGGGATGCGAACCAGCCGAACTGATGCCTAGAATCTGACGGTTCGTCAGAAACGATTCTGACCGCCTGGCTGCACGGAGGCACCACGTGACGGTTACCGAAAAAACCGCTAAAACCGGCACTCGTACTGAGATCCCGCCGATCATCAGCGTTGACGACCACCTGGTGGAACCGCCCCACCTCTGGCAGAGGTGGTTGCCCGCTCGCTGGCGCGATCGGGGTCCTCGGGTGGAGCGCCGTCGTCTCGGCGACCTGGTCTGGGTGGGCGGGGCCAAGATGTACGACTACGAACTCGACGTTCCTGACGCACCCTGGTGCGACGTCTGGTTCTACGAGGACCTCATCTACCCCAACAAACGCCACGTGGCCGCCGTGGGCTTCGACCGCGACGACATGACCATGGCGCCCATCACCTTCGACGAGATGCGCCCGGGCTGCTACGAGCCGGCCGCCCGGGTAGCCGATATGGCCGCTAACCACGTCGAGGTCTCCTTGTCGTTTCCGACCATGCCCCGGTTCTGCGGCCAGACTTTCGCCGAGGCCGATGACCTCGACCTCGGCCTGGCCTGCGTGAGGGCCTACAACGACTTCATGGTTGAGGAGTGGTGTGGCGACTCCGGCGGCGCTTTGGTCCCACTGATCATCATTCCCCTCTGGGATGCCGGCCTGGCCGCCGAGGAGGTGCGCCGAAACGCCGAACGGGGCTGTCGGGCCGTGTCCTTCTCGGAGATCCCCCCCAACCTGGGCCTGCCATCGGTCCACACCGACTATTGGGACCCGTTCTTTGCGGCTTGTCAGGACACGGGCACGGTGGTGTGCATGCACATCGGTTCGTCGTCAAAGATGCCGGCTACCTCATCCGATGCCCCGCCGGCGGTGGCTGCCTCGCTGAGTTTCAACAACGCCATGGCCTCGCTCAGTGATTTCTTGTTCTCCGGGGTGCTGGTTCGCTTCCCGACCTTGAAACTGGCCTACAGCGAGGGCCAGATCGGCTGGCTGCCTTACATTCTGGAACGGGTCGACGATGTGTGGCGCGAGCACCGTGCCTGGGGCGGAGTGTCCGACATCGTCCCCGAACCTCCCTCTACCTACTATTACCGTCAGGTCTTCGGTTGCTTCTTCCGCGACCGCCACGGTTTGGACTCCCTCGATGCGGTGGGGGTGGACAACATCACTTTCGAAACCGACTACCCGCATACCGACTCCACATGGCCCCACTCTCGACAGGCGGCCGAGGACATGATGGGCCATCTGCCCGCCGACGTGGTGTGGAAGATCGTGCGGGGTAACGCCGCCCGCATGCTTGACCTTGACATCGAGCCGGCACCGGCTCCCCCCGGACCCGGCTGAGGGCAACCCGGGCCGACCGGCCAGGGTCGGGGTCATCAGCGAACTGACGGTCCCAGGTCCGGTAGGCCGAGATCCAGGCTGGAAGCCTGGGTACCCCCGTCCACGGGGAGTACCTGGCCTGTCACGTAGGACGAGGCCGGCGAACACAGATACACGGCCGCCGCAGCGACATCGTCAACCATGCCGAGCCGACGCAGCGGCGTGCCGGCCACCATTGCCTCCTCAAGGTCTTCGGTGAGGATCCCGGCCAACGCCTCAGTGGCGATCGCTCCCGGGGCGATCGAGTTCACCCGGATCCGGGGCGCCAACTCGGCGGCCAGATGGCGAGTCAACTGGATCAGGGCCGCCTTAGCCGTGCCGTAGGCGGTAAAACCACGGGAAGCATGTCGCCCAGCGGCCGAGGAGATGTTGACCACTGCGGCGGCGTCCGAGTCGAGTAGGTGGGGGACCGCTGCCTGAGTCATGTTGAACGCTGTCGTCACGTTCCACGAGAAGGCCCGCTCGAAGCTCCGCTCGGATACGTCAAGGAAGGCCGCTGGCCCGGTGCCCCCGACGTTGTTGACCAGTACGTCAAGGCGTCCGAACCGCTCCATGGTCGAAGCGACAAGCGACACCATGGCCTCTCGGTCCGACAGGTCGCCGGGCACCACGAGGGCGGTCTGTCCGTGAGCCTCCACGTCCCCGGCCACCGCTTGCAGGTCGGACTCGGTGCGGGCCGACACCGCCACGTGGGCGCCGGCCTCGGCGAGTCCCCGGGCTATGCCGGCACCGATACCCCGACCGGCGCCGGTGACAACCGCCACCCGGCCGTCCAGGCGGAATGACTCCACGACCACGGCCCCGACCGTACCGCCCCGTTGCCCCGCTCTCCGGTCCCGGCCCGATCCCTAGACTCCGGCCATGAGCAACTCCCCGGGCGGTGCTGACCGGCTGAGCGAACTTGTCGTCGAACCAGACTGCGCGCCGGGGCTTTGGTCGGCTGTCGACTCCGGCGAGATTGCTGACTTGGTCCCAGAGCTACCGCTCCTAGCCATGGAACAGGACCCCATCCACCGCCACAAGGACGTCCTAGCCCACACCATTGCCGTGGTGGCTAAAACTGAACCCGAGATCACCGTCCGCCTTGCCGCGCTGTTCCACGACATCGGCAAGCCTGACACCCGGTCCTTCGACCACGGAGGGGTGACCTTCCGCCACCACGAGGAGGTCGGGGCCCGCATCACCAAGCGCCGACTGGACGCCCTCGGCTACCCAGAGCCACTGGTCGGCCAGGTCAGCGAGCTGGTCCGGCTCTCTGGTCGGTTCAAGGGTTATGCCGACGGGTGGTCCGACTCGGCTATCCGCCGCTACGCCCGTGACGCCGGCCCGCTGCTAGGGAAACTCAACCACCTGGTCCGCTGTGACTGCACGACCCGCAATCGGGCCCGGGCCGAGGGAATCCAGGCCGCCGTTGACGACTTGGAGGCCCGTATCCAGACTCTGGCCGAGGAGGACCGGCGTCGTGCAGAGCGCCCGGGCTTGGACGGTAATGCGGTCATGGCCTACCTGGGCATCGGCCCAGGGCGGCATATTGGCGAGGCTCTGGCTTTCCTTCTTGAGGTCAGGCGCCGCGAAGGCGACCTGGAGGTCGCCGAACTCAAGTCCCGTATTGACGCGTGGTGGGCCGACCGAGCCTGAGGGCTCCCCTCGATGGTCGGCCCGGTCAGCGGGTCTCGATGAACACCTCGCCGATCAGCCACTCGGCCACCTCGACCAGGCCGTCGGCGGTGAGGTGTACCCCGTCGTCGCGCATCCGTCGCTCACGGTCGCTGCCCACCTCGCCGATCACTTCCCGGTAGGGGACGACCGACACACCCTCGAGGTCGGCGGTGGCCCCGGCCACCAGTTCGTTCAATCGATCGATCCGGTCCGGGTGGTTCTGGGGGGTGACGGCCCGGCGTAGGTGGGTGCCCTCAAGCCAGTAGACGTGGGCCCCACCGGAGCCCAGGACCTGGCTGGCTAGCCGGTACTCGGAGGAGATGTAGTCGTCATAGGCCGGCACGCCGACCCAAACCCACTCCCTGCCCAGTGACGGCACCAGCCGGTCGGTCACGTCCCACGGGGTGATGTGGCCCAGCACCACGTCGGGTCGGAAGAGCTCTACCGCAGTAGGCCACGAGACCACGTCCCTCTCCAACATCACATGGGCGGGCACGGCCTCGTTCCACGCCGAACACAGGTCGCCCACCGGCCCCTCGATACCCTCCGGCACCCGCTTCTGCCCGTAGCGGCCCACCACACAACCCAGGTGGGCCTCGTTCATCACCACCATGCGGCCCGGGTTATCCAATGACCAGGCGCACAACCCCTCGGCGACCTGCACCGACACCGAGTCGCCGACCACCAGCACCCGCACCCGACCATCGCCGGGCGGGGGCAGCAGGCCCTGTTCAGCGCACACCCCTCCGGCTGTTTCGAATCCTCCTTCTGCGGTGGATGGCCGGGTGTTTACCCACAGCAGCCCGCACAGGATGACCACGGTGGCCACCCCGGCGGCCACCGTGCCCGACAGAGCGGTAGCCGGCCGTCCTACCAGCGGGAACCGGCGGGCCTGGAACGGCCGTTCCACTACATAGAAGCTCAGGGAGGCTAGGGCCACCGTGATGGCCAGGGGAACCGCCAGCAGCCGTAGGCCGCTTACCCGGTCCACGCCGGGTAGCAATCGGCCCAATCGGTCGCCGGTGACCAGCATGTAGACGGGCCAGTGGTACAGGTACAGGCCGTAACTGATCCGGCCCAGGAACCGCAGCGGCCCCGAGGCCATGAACCGGTGCAGTGGGCTCCACGGCGCCGGCACCGACAGCCCGTAGATGATCACCGCGCTGACCGAGGCGACCAGGAGGAACCCGCCCCGTTCGAACATCCAGTCGTCGTGCTGAGAGACGTAGAGCACCGCCCACAGGTGAAACGCGGTGGCTGGGTAGGCGGCCAGTGCGACCAACCTCTGACCCCGTTCGGTCTCCGGTGGTCCGACCATCCGGGCGCTTAGGGCCAGGACGATTCCCACGAACAGGGCCTGAGCCCGGGTGTCGGTGCCGAAGTAGACGCGGGACGGGTCAGTCCCCGGCTCGTGGAGCACCGCCATCCACCAGGCCGAGGCCCCCGCGCCGAGCACCGCGACGGCCAGCAGCAGTCGTTCGCTGCGTCGCAGGAGCCCCAGGCCGACGATGAGAAACAGTGGGGCGAACACGTAGAACTGTTCCTCGATGGAAAACGACCAGATGTGCTTGAGCGGAGACGGGGTCCGGTAGTGCTCGAAGTAGGAGATGTCGGCGGCGATCTCGTGCCAGTTAGCGCTGTAGGTCAGGGCCGAGAAGATCGCTCCCGTCCACCGGTCGGTCTGCTCGGGACGGCCGAAGACCACCAAGTAGGCGGTCAGCCCGACCAAGGCCACCAGGATGGCCGGTAGCAACCGGCGGGCTCGCCGTCCCGCGTAGCCCTTTAGGTCGATGCGTCCCGCCTCGTCCCACTCCCGCAGCGCGATGGTCATGATCAGGAAACTGGAGAGCACGAAGAACAGGTCGAGGGAGAGGATTCCGCCCGGGACGATGCTTGGACCCCCGGGCACGCTCTCCGGGCGGGCGTGGTAGAGGAGCGGGCCCAGGACCACCCACAGGCCCCGGGCGCCGTCGAGCCCCGGCATGTACCTGATGCGGGGTCGCGTCACCTCGGACATGGCCGAAGACGCTACCGGCCGGTCCGCGGTGGCACCCCCGAGGTGGTCGGACTACCGTCGGCGACCCGAACCGGACCAAGCCGGCGACCGGAACACGCGCGTGTCGGCGCTGGCGGAGGGGGTGTCTGATGAAGGCGTTTGCGCCGGAATGCATCCGAAACGTGGTCTTGGTCGGCCCACCTGGGTCGGGCAAGACCTCCCTGGCCGAAGCCATGCTCTACCGGGCCGGAGCGGTGGGCCGCGTCGGACGGGTGGAGGACGGGTCAACGGTTTGCGACCACGAACCCGAAGAGAAGGCTGCCGGCCATTCGTTGAGCACCGGCCTAGCCATGTTCGAATGGGAGGGCCACAAGGTCAACCTCCTCGACACCCCGGGCACCTACGACTTCGCGGGCGAGGCCCTCGGCGCTCTGGCCGCCGCCGACCTAGCCGTCTTCGTGATCGACGCCTCCAGCGGCCTCGACCACTCCTCGGTAAGCCTCTGGCGGGAAGCCTCCAAGCGTTCCCTCCCCCGAATGCTGTTCATCAACAAACTGGACCGGGAACACGCAAACTTCGACTCGGTCCTGGCCGAGTTGCAGTCGGCCTTCGGCGCTGGGGTGGCCCCCCTGGAGATCCCCATCGGCCTCGCCGAGACCTTTCACGGCGTGGCCGACCTGCTCACCGACACGGCGTGGCTCTACGACAGCGGCCACGGCGAACAGGCCGAGATCCCCGAGGAACTCAAGGCCCGGGAGGCCGACATCCACGAGGCCCTGGTCGAGAACATCGTCGTGGCCGACGATGACCTCCTCGAGCGGTACCTGGACGGCGATGTTCCCGCCTTCGCTGAACTCGAAAAGGTCCTCGGGAAGGGGGTGGCCTCGGCCAGCGTGTTCCCGGTGGTCTGCGGGTCGGCGACCGGCCCGATCGCCGTGGACCGCCTCTGCAACTATCTAATCGAGGTCGGCCCGTCACCCCTCGACCGGGCACCGACCACCGTCACCGTGGCCGGGACCGAGACTGAGGTCGCCCCCGACCCGGCCGCCGACCCCCTCGTCCAAGTATTCAAGACCGCGGTGGACCCCTACCTCGGCCACATCTCCTACCTGCGCGTCCTGACCGGTACCGTCCGCAACGACTCCAGCCTCACCAACGGTCGGACCGGTGACTCCGAGCGGTTCCGGAACCTGGTCACCATGCGGGGCGGTGAGTCGATCGAGGTTGACTCGCTGCCAGCGGGCGACATTGGGGCCGTGGCCAAACTTAATGACACTCTCAGCGGTGACACCCTTTCCGGGGCCGGTCGGGCTGCCGGCCCGCCCATCGGATTTCCCACCCCCGTCTATTCCACCTCGGTTACGGCCCGCAGCCGCAAGGACGAGGACAAGTTGGCCAATGCCCTCCATCGGATACTCCACGAGGACCCGGTGCTCACCGTCACCCGCAACGACGAGACCCGCCAGACACTGCTCTCCGGCATGGGCGAGACCCACATCCGGCACGTACTGGCCAAGATGGAGCGCAAGTTTGGCGTGCAGGTCGACACAAGTGAGGTGCGGGTCGCCTACCGGGAGACGATCACCGGGTCCTCTTCGGCGGAGGGCAAGTACAAAAAGCAGTCCGGCGGACACGGCCAGTTCGGGGTGGCCTTCGTTCGGCTCGAACCACTCCAGCCCGGCGAGGGGTTCGAGTTTGTCGACGAGGTCAAAGGCGGAGTGATCCCCCGGCAGCTGATCCCAGCGGTGGAGGCCGGAATCCGGGACGCCATGTCCAACGGCGGCACCTCGGGCTACCCGGTGGTTGACGTGAGGGCCGCCGTATACGACGGCAAGCACCACGCCGTCGACTCCTCGGAGATGAGCTTCAAAATGGCCGGCCGGCTGGCCTTCCAGGAGGCCCTGCCGGCCGCTCGGCCTGTGGTACTAGAACCCATCGCAATACTGGAAGTCACCGTGCCGTCCGATTGCCTAGGTGATGTCATGGGCGACCTGTCGTCGCGGCGGGCCACCGTGCAGGGATCGGACGTCGATGAATGGGGTGATCAGGTGATTACGGCCAAGGTCCCCGAATCGGAACTAGTCCGCTACTCCATCGACCTCCGGTCGATCACCGGCGGTCGGGGCCGCTTCACCTCAAGCCACGACCACTACGCCCGAGTACCGGGCGGCGTTGAGGTTCCACCACCCCCCGAAAGGTGAGCCCGGCCGTCGGGCATCCTGGGATGGTCAGGCGTCAGCCGGGATGGGCACGGTTTTGGTGTGGCTGCCCGAGCGGAGGACTACGCCCGGCAGGGCCCCGGTGGCCTCCCCGTCGTTGACGGCCAGCACCCCGTTGACGAAGACCTTGTGGATTCCCTCAGCCCCCGCGTAAAGGCGAGGGCTTTCCCCGGGGAGGTCGTTGTGGAGGCGAAGCCCGTCGGCCCCGATCGTGTCCGGGTCGAACACCACTAGGTCGGCGTGGAACCCCTCGGCGATCCGGCCCCGTCCAACCAGGCCGAAGTAACGGGCCGGAACGTCGGTCATGTGGGCCACCGCCTGCTCCAGTGACGCCAGGCCCTGACCCCTCAGGCAGTCGGCCAGCCATTCGGTGGGATAAGAGGCACCGGCCATCCGGTCCAGGTGAGCGCCGGCGTCCGATCCGCCGATCATCACCTGCTCGTGGTCCCAGACCGCTTGACGCATTAGCCAACTGGCCGGGTCGTCGTCGGTCGGTCCGGGCCAGAGAACGGTGCGAAGGTCGTCGGCCACCACGATGTCGAGCAGGGTGTAGAAGTCGCGTTGGCCGCGCTCCCGGGCGACGTCACCGACCAGTCGGCCTTCGAGGCCAGCGTTCTCCTCGGAAAACGTCTCACCGATCCGGTACCTCCCCCAGCCGGTGAGGCGGGAGAACACCCCGGCCTCCGGTGAGGCGGCCCGCCCCTCGAGGAATCGGCGCACCTCGGGGTCGGCCAGGCGGGCCTTCTTCTCGGCGTCGGGAAGCGCCATGACCTCCTCCCAGTCGGGGAGCTTGTAGAGAGCACAGAACGAATGGAAATGCATGGTCATCCCGACCAGGATCGGCATGGTCAGAGCCACAGCCCGGCCGCCCAGCTCGGCTACCCGCTCGCAGGCCGACACCTGGTTTCGGTAGGCGTCGGGCCGCGCAGAGTCGACGGTCAGCACGTTCCAGTTGAGAGAGCGCCTGGCGGCCAGCGACATGGCGGCCATCAGGTCGACCTCCTCGTCGCTGAAGCCGTTGAGACAGCCGTCCGACACCCACTCCAGGGTGGTACCTGGGTGCTCGGAGCACACCCCGGCCAGAGCCACCACTTCGTCATCGGAGGCCACCCGGGACGGCACCGGTACTCCGTTGCCGTCGGTGTGGGTGAACGACCGCGTCGTGGAAAAGCCCAGGCCACCGGCGGCCAGTGCCTCGCCCAGCAGGCGCTGCATCTCAGCCAACTCGTCGTCGGTGGCCTCACGGGTCACCGCGTCGTCCTTCATGACCGCTCGTCGCAGCGCACAATGTCCGACCATGGCAGCCACGTTCACCCCAACGTTGCCGTCCAGGCGGCCCAGGTAGTCAGCAAACGACCGCCACTGCCAGTCAACGCCCAACTCCAGGGCAGCCGGTGACATGCCTTCCACCTGAACCATCATCGCCCCCAGGTAGGCGGCGTCGGAGGCGTCACCCAGGGGGGCCAAGGTAAATCCACAGTTGCCCATCACCACGCTGGTCACCCCGTGCAGGTTCGATGGGGAGGCCACCGGGTCCCAGAACAGTTGCGCGTCGTAATGGGTGTGGGGGTCCACGAACCCGGGGCACACCACCAGGCCGTCGGCGTCGATCACCTGGGTCGCCTCGCTTCCGGCCAGGTCGCCCACCGCCGCGATGAGACCCCTGGCCACGGCCACGTCGGCCGGGACCCCCGGCCCACCGGTTCCGTCCACCACAGTGCCCCCACGGATCACCACGTCGAACATGAGGCGAGGCTATCGGCGGCCGGGATTCGTCTGGGGCACGCCCGTTAGTCAGCAGTCGTCCCGGTGGGGGATCATCGTCCGGTGAGCGAACGGACCGAGGCCCTCCTGGCTGAAATGACCGTCGAGGAGAAGGCCACCTTGATGACCGGGCGTGGTCCGTGGGATGTACGGCCCGTTGAACGCCTGGGTATTCCGTCGTTGAAGGTCACCGACGGCCCGGCCGGTGCCCGCGGCGCCGGCCTGCTGGGCACCGGAATCCCGGCCCTCTGCCTCCCGTGCGGCTCGGCGCTGGGTGCCACCTGGAATCCGGCTCTGGTCGAGGATCTGGGGCGGGCGCTGGCTGCCGAGACCCGGGCCCGGGGCTGCCACGTGCTTCTCGCTCCGACGGTCAACATCCACCGCACACCCCTAGGGGGCCGCAACTTCGAGTGCTACTCGGAGGACCCGCACCTCACGTCACGCCTGGCGGTGGCCTACGTACGCGGCGTCCAGAGCGGCGGGGTGGCCACCACAACCAAACACTTTGTGGCCAACGACTCGGAGTATGAACGCAACAGCATCGATTCGGTGGTACCCGAGCGAGCCCTGAGGGAGGTGTACCTGGCGCCATTCGAGGCTGTGGTCACCGAGGCAGGGGCCTGGGGAATCATGTCCTCCTACAACCGGGTCGACGAGACGTTCATGGGCGAGAACCATCGACTCCTCACTGGCGTGCTTCGCGACGAGTGGGGTTTCGACGGGGTGGTGGTCAGCGACTGGTACGGCACCCGGTCGACGGAGGCCGCGGTGCGGGCCGGCCTGGATCTCGAGATGCCCGGCCCCGGCCACCACTACGGCGACCAACTCGTCGAAGCGGTACGGGCCGGCGACGTCGACGAGTCACTGCTCGACAGGGCGGTCCGACGACTCCTGCTGCTCTTGGAGCGCACCGGCGCCCTCGACGACCCGTTGGACGTGCCCGAACGGGAACTCGACGTGCCCGACCACCGGGTACTGGTCCGCCGGGCCGCCGCCGAGTCGATGGTTTTGCTGGCCAACGACGGGGTGCTGCCCCTCGAGGTGGCCACCCTGGGCAGCTTGGCCGTCATCGGCCCCAACGCGGCAACCGCGGTGATCATGGGCGGCGGGTCGGCCCAACTCCTGCCCCAACACGCCACCTCACCGCTGGAGGCCCTCACCCGGCGGCTGCCCGACTGCACGATCCGCTACGAACCGGGGGCGGTCATCGACCGATCAAGCCGCCCATTGCCCGCCCGGCTCCTGAGCTGCCTCGACGGCCAGCCCGGCTTCGCCGTCGACTACTTCGACGGGACCGAACTGGCCGGTGATCCCGTCCACTCGTCGACGCTGCGCGACGGGCGCCTGCTCCACTTCGGGATGGTCGACGGGGTGGCCGACCCGTCGACCTTCGGCTTCCGGGCGACAGCCACCTTCACCCCCGAGGAGACCGGTGAGCACACCCTGACCCTCGTCCAGGCCGGTCGAGCCCGGGTGCTAGTGGATGGAAGGGTGGTCATCGACGGCATGGCCGACCCGGCCCCGCCGGGTGAGGCCTTCTTCGGCCTGGGCAGCGCCGAGGTGACCGCGCCCCTCGCGCTGGAAGCCAGTCGGCCCGTCGAGGTGACGGTGGAGTACTCCAGCGATGGGGGCATCGCCATGTACGGCGTACAAGTTGGCCTGCGACCCCCACCCGCCGACGACCTGATCGACCGGGCGGTGAACGCCGCCTCGTGGGCCGATGCCGCGGTCGTGGTGATCGGCACCGACGAGGACTGGGAGACCGAGGGGCGCGACCGGGCGTCCATGGACCTGCCCGGCGGCCAGGCAGAGTTGGTCCGCCGGGTGGCTGCGGCCAACCCCCGGACCGTGGCCGTCGTCAACGCAGGATCTCCGGTGACCATGGACTGGGCCGACGAGGTTCCGGCCGTCCTGGTCGCATGGTTCGGCGGGCAGGAGATGGCCGACGCCCTCGTCGACGTGCTCACCGGGGAGTCCGATCCGAGCGGACGGCTGCCCACGACCTTCCCCAAACGCCTCGAGGACACCCCGGCCTTCGTGAACTATCCGGGCGAGAACGGGCAGGTGTTCTACGGCGAGGGGGTGTTTGTGGGCTACCGGTGGTATGACGCACGGCAGGCTCCCGTCGCCTTCCCGTTCGGCCACGGACTCGGCTACACCACGTTCGCCTGGGGGGAGGCCCGACTCTCAGCGGTGCCGAACCTGACTGAGATGGCTGGCGGGGCCACCGTTACCGTCACCGTTCCGATCACCAACACCGGCAACCGTCCAGGCGCCGAGGTCGTCCAGTGCTACGTGGCTCCCGAGGCACCGGTGCTGGCCCGCCCCCCGAAGGAACTCAAGGGTTTCGCCAAGGTCCGGCTCGACCCCGGGGAATCCGCGGAAGTATCCATCGACCTCGGACAGCGTGCCTTCGCCTACTACGACCCGGGCGACCCAACCTGGGTAGAACGCTCCATCCGGGTGCCGGTTGCCGCCGGCGGGGGGCGCCACGGCCCCGGCCACCGCGGCCAGCCTGGCTGGTACGCCGACCCGGGTTTCTACCGACTGCTGCTGGGTGCCTCGGCGTCCGACATCCGGGCCGACGCGGCGCTGAGGCTTGAGGAATAGGCAGAGCCGGCTTCGGGTCGTGTAAACCCGGGCGACAACCGGGATTGGTTTGCTCCATGACCCTGATCGGGGGATGATGTCGCGTCTACGGGGCGCGTCCGGCGCGCCGTTTTTCACATAACTCGGAGGGGTAGTTCTTATGGGCCGAAAGTGGCGTGTTCTGACCGCATTGTTGCTGGGTTTTGCGCTTGTCGCGGGGGCTTGTGGCAGTGATGATGAGGAGGCTGCTCCGGCGGCTACCACAGCTGCCCCGGCAGCTACGACGGCTGCTCCGGCGGCTACGACGGCTGCCCCGGCGACCGAAGAGGTTGCTTCAGGGGCTGGTGATGCCCTGGGTGATGGTTCTCTGGGCACGGTTGAGGTTGCTGCTGGTGAGGACATTCAGATCCGGGCGTTGCATGCCATTAGTGGTGATGTGGCGTTCTTGGGCATTCCGATGACTCGGGGTGTTGAGATGGCGGTGTCTGACTATGGCGACATTGGTGGCCATTCGGTGAATGTGGGCACGTGGTTGGATGATCTGTGTTCGTCTGATGGTGGTCAGGCTGCGGCTCAGACGATCGTGGCTGATGAGAGCGTGGTTGGTGTGCTGGGCACTTCGTGTTCCGGTGCGGCTACTGCTGCTGCTCCTTTGATCACTGGTTCGGGCATGGTGTTGGTGTCGGGGTCGAACACGTCTCCGGCGTTGACTTCTGACCTGGCCGGCACAGCGGGTGCTAACTACAGCACTGGCTATTACCGGACTGCTCATAACGACTTGTACCAGGGTGCCGCGGCGGCCAAGTTCGCTGTTGAGGTGCTGGGTGTTTCCTCGGCGGCGGCCATCCATGATGGCGATCCGTACACCGAGGGTCTGGCCACGGCGTTTGCTGATGCGTTTGCTGCTTTGGGTGGCGACGTGACGGCGGTTACCGCGGTCAACAAGGGCGACACGGACATGGTTCCGGTGCTCACTGAGGTGGCTGCTGGTTCGCCGGAGATGCTGTTCTTCCCGATCTTCATGCCGGAGGGTGGTTTCATCGTCCAGCAGGTCGGTGAGGTTTCCGGTTTGGGCGACGCGATCCTCATGGGCGCTGATGGTCTGATCTCGGAGAACTTCATGGCACTTCCCGAATCTGAGGGTGTGTTCATGTCGGGTCCGGATCTGGACTTCGCTGGCAACTCGAACCAGGCCACCGGCCAGACCGGTGACGGGTTCTTGGAGGCCTACGAGGCCGAGCATGGTGAGACGCCGGCTGCTCCGTTCTGGGGCCACGCCTATGACGCCACCACCATGCTCTTGGACGCCATTTCGGCTGCTTCCTACGACGATGGTGGGACGCTGGTTATCGACCGGGCCGGGGTGCGCGAGTACTTGAACTCGATCTCCGGCTACTCGGGGATCATCGGCGTGTTGACCTGTGATGATTTCGGTGACTGCGGTTCGCAGCGCATCTCGGTCATCCAGCACAACGACAGCTCCGACTGGCAGGCCGGCACCGCCAACGTGGTGTTCACCTACAACCCGACGTCATCGGCCCAGGTCGGCGACATCGCCGCAGCCGCGGCTGATCTGGCTGCAGTGTGTCCGTCGCCGATAGTGATCCAAACCGATTGGTTCCCGGAGGCTGAGCACGGGGGCGTGTACGAGTTGGTCGGTGAGGGCTACACGATCGATGCCGACAACATGGTGGTGAGCGGACCGGGTCAACTCGGTGGTGCCCCGCTGGGAGTCGACATTGAGATCCGCACCGGTGGCCCGGCTATCGGCTGGTCGCCGGTGTCATCGCATGTCTACACCGACGATTCGATCCATTTCGGATATCGCAG
>CZRM01000298.1_pt1 | contig 16619 bp, 15 predicted proteins | sample 1125721 | NCBI WGS metagenome assembly CZRM01 (sample SAMEA3597868, study PRJEB11362) | Hydrothermal vent metagenome genome assembly | biome: marine hydrothermal vent biome; feature: marine hydrothermal vent; material: ocean water | place: Atlantic Ocean | collected 2010-09-19/2010-10-04 | reverse complement strand
CCAGGGCCTCGGAGTAGCCGTCGAGCAGGTCGAGGATGCGGTCGCGGGTCGGCCCGGGCGGCCCGGATCGCACCGCGTCGGCCGGGCTAGCTCCGGTCCGGACGGCCAACCTGTCGGCGTCGAGGAGGCCTCTCAACGGCACCGCCGAACGGTCGTCCATTCGGGGCCGGTCACTAGTCCAGTCGGTCCCATTGGGCGGCCAGCTGGTCGCCGAACCGGGAGCGCTGGGCGGCCACCGCCTTGGCGCCGGTACCACCGGGGGTGGTCCGCCGGGTCACGGCGACACCCGGTTCGAGTAGGGCAGCGGCCTCTGGGCCGAGGCGACCGTGGGCGGTCACCAGGTCGGCCAGCGAACCATCGCCGGCAAGAGCCGAGCGCACCAGGCCACCGACCACCTGGTGAGCCTCTCGGAAAGGCATACCGCCGGCCACCAGGTACTCAGCGAGATAGATGGCCGCTGCGTAGGGCGTGGCGGCCGCTGCGGCCATCCGGTCAGTCCGGAAGGTCAGTGAGGCCACCATGCCGTCGACGGCTACCAGAGTGGCCCGAACCGTGTCGCAGGCGTCAAAGAGCGGCTCCTTGTCCTCCTGGAGATCCTTGTTGTAGGACAGGGGAAGGCCCTTCAGGGTGGCCAGGAGGCCGGACACGTGTCCGATCAGGCGCCCAGCCTTGCCCCGAGCTAACTCGGCGACGTCAGGGTTCTTCTTCTGGGGCAGCATCGACGACCCGGTGGCGAAGGCGTCATCAAGTTCGACAAATCCGAATTCGTCGCTGGACCACAGGACCAATTCCTCCCCCAGGCGGGACAGGTGCACTCCGAGGAGCGCTAGGGCGAAGAGCGCCTCAGCGACAAAATCTCTATCGGATACTGCGTCAAGGGAATTCTCGAACCGGGCGCCGAAACCCATAGCGGCCGCTGTGGCATCCGGGTCCAGAGGCAGCGACGATCCGGCTAGGGCGCCCGCGCCGAGCGGTGACACGTCGGCCCTGTCACGGGCGCCACAAAGCCGCTCCACGTCCCGGGACAGGGCCCAACCGTGGGCCAGCAAGTGGTGGGCCAGCAGCACCGGCTGTGCCCGCTGGAGGTGGGTGTAGCCGGGCAGGTAGGCCTCGCCAGCCCCGTCGGCTCGGTCAGCAAGCGTTTCCTGAAGGTTGGTGACCAGGCCGGCGATCTCACCCAGTTCCCGCATCACCCAGAGCCGCAGGTCGGTGGCCACCTGGTCGTTGCGGCTCCGGCCGGTATGGAGGCGGGCTCCAGCCTCTCCGGCTAGTTCGGTGACCCGACGCTCTACCGCGGTGTGGATATCCTCGTCGTCGGCCACGAAGACGAACGAGCCGTCGGTCATCTCAACCTCGACAGCATCCAGGGCGTCGAGAACCGACTCGCCGTCGGCCTGCTCCAGCAACCCGACGTCAACCAGCATCCGGACGTGGGCTCGCGACCCGGCGATGTCGTCGACGTAGAGCCGCCGGTCGACGGGCAGGCTGTCGTTCAGGGCCCGTAGGGCCTCGGCGGCCTCGGCGGCAAAGCGTCCCTGCCACAGGGTTCCCATTACCGGCTGCCCCGGTCGTCCGGCTGTCGGGCAGCCCGCCGGGCACCGGTCCGCAGCCGGAGCGCGTTGAGCCTGATGAAGCCCTTGGCGTCGGCCTGGTCGTAGGCGCCCTCGTCCTCCTCAAAGGTGGCGACGGCCGCGTCGAACAGGGTGTCATCGGAGGACCGGCCTACCACCGCCACGTTGCCCTTGTAGAGCCGCAGTCGTACCCGTCCGTTGACCCATTGCTGCGAATGGTCGATGGCCGTCTGGAGCATCTCCCGCTCCGGGCTGAACCAGTAGCCGTTGTAGATCAGTTCTGCGTAGCGGGGCATCAACTCGTCCTTGAGGTGGGCGACCCCCCGGTCGAGGGTGATCGATTCGATAGCCCGGTGGGCCTTCAGCAGGATGGTCCCCCCTGGGGTCTCATAGGCCCCTCGGGATTTCATACCCACGTACCGGTTCTCGACGATGTCGGTGCGACCGATACCGTTGGTCCCGCCGACCCGGTTCAGAGCGGCCAGTACCCCGGCCGGGGAGGTCCGCTCCCCGTCGAGAGCTACTACGTCACCGTGGGCGAAGTCCAGATCCAGGTAGGTAGCCTCGTCGGGGGCCTCCTCCGGGCTGGTAGTCCACCGCCACATCTCGGTGGCCGGCTCTGTCCAGGGATCCTCCAATGGGCCGCCCTCGTAGGAGATGTGGAGCAGGTTGGCGTCCATCGAGTAGGGCGAACCGGCACCCCGTTTCATCTCAACCGGGATGTCGCGAGCGCTTGCGTAGTCCAACAGGCTCTGCCGAGACCCCAGGTCCCATTCCCGCCACGGAGCGATGATGGTGATGTCGGGGTTCAGCGCGTAGGCGCCCAGCTCGAAGCGAACCTGGTCGTTACCCTTCCCAGTGGCTCCGTGGCTGATGGCATCGGCACCGGTCTCGGCGGCTATCTCCACAAGTCGTTTGGCGATCAGCGGGCGGGCGATGGACGTGCCGAGCAGGTACTCCCCTTCGTAGAGGGCGTTGGCCCGGAACATGGGGTATACGTAGTCGGCGACGAACTCCTCCCGTAGGTCCTCGATAAATACCTGGGATACCCCCATGGCCTCGGCCTTGGCCCGAGCCGGCTCGAGCTCCTCTCCCTGCCCTAGGTCCGCGGTGAAAGTCACCACCTCGCAGCCGTAGGTCTCCTGGAGCCACCGTAGGATGACTGAGGTGTCCAGGCCCCCCGAGTAGGCCAGTACGACCTTTCCGATGTTGTTCATGTCGAGCCTCGCTCCTCCGCTCCAATCAGTGCCGCTCAGAGCCCGGCAAGCGCCCGAAGGGTAGCGGCGACTTCGTCTCCGGTGGTGGTGGCAGCAGCCACCACGAACAGGGTGTCGTCGCCAGCTACCGTGCCGATCACACCGTCCAGGCTGGCCCGGTCGACGGCTGAGCCGACCACGTGGGCCGACCCTGGTGGGGTCCGGAGAACAACCAGGTTTTGTGATGCAACGACCTCGACCACCCATTCGCCAAGCACCCGCCGCAGGTGGTCGGGTGGGGCGACCCTCTCGATCGGATATTCAGGGATGGCGTACACGCTGTCCCCAGAGGGGTTCCGTACCTTGACCGCCCCGAGGTCCTCAAGGTCCCGGGAGACGGTGGCCTGGGTGGCGGCGATCCCCTCGGCCGCCAGGAATTCTACTAGCTGGGTCTGACTGGAGACGGCCTGTTGGCCGAGGAGACGTACCAGGACATGCTGCCGCTGAGACTTGGTCACGATTCTGCTCCCTCGCCAAGCAGCCAGGCCAGCAGGCCTCGGGCGGCGTGCATCCGGTTAGCGGCCTGGGGCCACACTCGGCTGGCGGGTCCGTCGATGACCTCGCCGGCAACCTCCTGTCCGCGATGGGCCGGCAGGCAGTGGAGGAAGACCGCGTGTGGTGCCGCGGCCTCCATGAGGTCTTCGTCGACCCGGAAGGCCTCGAAGGCGATGTGGCGCCGGTCGGCCTCGGCCTCCTGACCCATTGAGGTCCACACGTCGGTGTAGACAGCATCCGCCCCGTCGACGGCGTCAAGGGCCCGGTCGTGTTCACTAACCAGCGTTCCGGCGGCGGCCAATCGGTCGCGATCGAGATCGGAGAGCCGGTAGTCGGCCGGCCCAGCAAAACGGAGCTCGGCACCCAGGAGGCCGACGGCCAGGGCCAGGGACCGGAAGACGTTGTTGCCGTCGCCTACGAAGGCCACTGTGCGTCCAGCCAGGTCACCGAACTCGTCGGTGAGTGTCAAGACGTCGGCCAAGGCCTGCATTGGGTGGCCGACATCGGAGAGAAGGTTGACCACCGGCACCAGGTCCAGGGCGGCCATCCGCTCTAAGACCGTGTGGTCGAACACCCGGGCGGCCACACAGGCGTGGTAGCCAGCCAGGGTGTGGGTAGCGTCCTCGACCGACTCGCGGGTGTCGAAACCGAGCTCCTCGGCCCGTATGTAGACCGGGTGGCCACCCAGAGCGAAGACAGCCATCTCCATAGAATTGCGGGTCCGGTTCGATGGCTTCTCGAAGACCAGAGCGGCACCCCGACCGGCTAGGACACCCGGTGGATCGTTGTCTGTGGCCAACTCAAGAACCCGCTGCAACTCGGCGACGTTGAGGTCGTCGACCTCCAGGAAGTGCCTCATGAGGTTGCCTCCCCTCCCCGGCTGAGGACGGAGGCCAGGATGGCCACCCCTTCGATTATCTCGGCCGGGGTGATGGTCAGCGGGGGGGCCAGCCGGAGTGCGGTAGAGGTCACCCCGTTGACTATTAGTCCGGCGTCTAAGCAGGTCCGGGCAACATCGGCGGCCGTCCGGCCCTGAAGACATGCAGCTGTCAATTCGACGCCTATCAGCAGACCCAGGCCCCGGACCGACTCCACGCCCTCGAGCCCTTGCAGCGCTGCTACCAGTTCGGCACCTCGTTGGGCGGCGAGGGAGGGGGCGTCGATCTCGGTGAGGATCCGAAGCACCTCCCGGGCCGCCGCCGCAGCCAACGGCTGGCCGGCAAATGTCGACCCGTGGTCCCCCGGCTTGAAAGCGGCGGCCACCTCGGCACTAGCCCACACCGCACCAATGGGCACCCCGTTGCCGAGGGCCTTGGCCACGGTGACAATGTCGGCCCGGATCCCGGCGTGGTGGTGTCCGAACCACTCACCGGTCCTTCCCAGGCCGGTCTGCACCTCGTCGACGATGAGCAGCAGGGAACGTTCATCGCACAGATCCCGGAGACCCTCCAGAAACCCCGGGTCGGCCGGGTTCACGCCGCCCTCCCCCTGCAGGGGTTCGACGAGAATGGCGCCGACCGTGGGATCCACCGCGGCGGCAAAGGCATCGATGTCGTTCCAGGCAGCCAGCCGGAAACCTTCGGGCAGCGGCTGGAACGGTTCGTGCTTCTCGGGCTGCCCGGTGGCGGCTAGGGCACCCAGAGTCCTACCGTGAAACGACCGCCAAGCGGAAACCACGCCGTGGCGTCCCGGACCGTGGTGCTTTCGAGCCAGCTTCAAGGCCGCTTCGATGGTCTCGGAGCCCGAGTTCTGGAAGAGGACCCGACCGGGTTGGCCAACCCCGGACCGCACCAGAGCGTCGAGCCGATGGGCCACTTCCAGCTGAGGCTCGGTGGCGAAGAGGTTTGAGGTGTGCAGCAGGGTCCGGGACTGTTCGGCCAATGCAGCGGCCACCCGGGGATGGCTGTGCCCAAGGCTGGTGACGGCCAAGCCGCAGAGAAAATCCAAGTATCGCCGTCCCTCCGTGTCGAAAAGTTCAGTACCCGACCCCTGAACGAAGGTCACGGGGGGCACGGCGTAGTTCCCCATGAGGACTTCAGACCAGCTCATGGCCCGTCCTCTACGGTGGGGAGCCCAGCAGCGACCGTCGGGTCGGCCGGCCGCACCATGGTTCCGATCCCAGCATCGGTGAACAATTCGAGAAGCACCACGTGGGGTACCCGACCATCGACCATGTGGGCTGAGGCCACGCCGCCGGCCACTGCATCGATGCAGGCTCGGGCTTTAGGGATCATCCCCCCAGATACCGTGCCGTCGGCGATCAGGTCCTCAAGGGCGGTCGAGTCGAGCGAGGAGATACGGCTGTCCGGGTCGTCGGTATCGGCCAGGAGGCCCTCCACGTCGGTCAGGTAGAGGATCCGCTCGGCATCCAGGGCGGTGGCCAGGGCGGCGGCTGCTGTGTCGGCGTTGATGTTGTAGGACTGTCCGGTGGGGTCGGCGCCAATGGTCGACACCACAGGGATAAGATTCTCGACCAGCAAGCGTTCCACGATGGCCGGGTTGATGGCTTCCACGTCGCCCACATAGCCCAGTTCGGGGTTCCTTGCCGAAGCGGTAATCAGGCCGGCGTCCTCCCCGGAGAGGCCCACGGCAAGCGGTCCGTGGACGTTGATGCCCGACACGATGTCCCGGTTGACCTTGCCGACCAGCACCATCCGGGCCACCTCGAGGGTTGCGGCATCGGTTACTCGGAGACCTTCTCGGAATTCGGGTTGGATACCCAGCCGCTCCATGAGGGCTCCGATCTGCGGACCGCCGCCGTGGACAACCACTGGCCGGATACCCACCGAGTGCATGAGTACGACGTCTTCGGCGAACCGGGCCGCCAGGTCGCCATCATCCATGGCGTGACCACCGACCTTGACCACCACCACCTGGCCAGCGAACCGCTGGATGTAGGGCAGGGTCTCGACGAGTACACCGGCCCGCTGCTCCGGGGCGAAACCGGAGTCAGAGGGTGTGGGAGTGTCGGGGTTGAGGTCCATGATCAAGGGGTCGCTCACGAAGTCCGCATGTTCTCGTCGATGTAGGCAGGGGTGAGGTCGGTGGTGACCACCTTGGCAGTACCAGGACCCTGGCCGAGGTCGACTGTCAGGTCGAGTCGCCGGCCGGCCATGTGGGCGGCCAGGGCCTCTGCGTCAACCTCCGGGGCACGGCCGTCGGCGTAAACAACCTGCCCGCCGTAGTCGATGGTGATGGTGTCTGGATCGAAGGCGATCCCTGCTGCTCCCATCTGAGCGGCGATCCTTCCCCAGTAGGGGTCCTGGCCGTACCAGGAGCACTTGACCAATTGGCAGTTGGCAGTGTGGCGGGCGGCCCGCGCCGCCTCGGTGTCGGTGGCCGCCCCGGTGACGGTCAGGAACACCGTCTTGGTGGAGCCCTCGGCATCGTCGGCCATCTGGACGGCCAAGTCCCGGCAGGCCGCCGACAGGGCCCGGCCGAGGACCGACGGGTCGATGGGACCCGCCCGGCCGCTAGCCAGAAGAAGCACGGTGTCATTGGTGGACTCGGCCCCGTCGACGGTCAGGCAGTTGAACGAGGTGGCCACCGCCCCCTGTAGCAGCCCGGTAGCGGTAGTCGGATCGACGGCCGCGTCGGTGGTGAGCACGGCGAGCATGGTGGCCATGTTGGGTTCGAGCATGGCCGCTCCCTTGGCCATCCCGCCCACCGTGAACCCCTCGCCGTCCACCTGGGTGTTCTTGGGGACGGTGTCAGTGGTCATGATGGCCTCGGCAGCGGCCTGGCCGCCCGCCGGATTCAGGGAGTCGGCGACCCGGCCGATCCCGGTGGTGATGGCGTCCATGGGCAGCGGGTAGCCGATCCATCCGGTAGAGCAGACCAGTACCTCATCGGGGGAACAGCCCAACGCCTCGGCGGTGATCTCGCACATCCGCTCAGCGTCGGCCAGTCCGGCGGCCCCCGTGGCCGCGTTGGCGTTGCCGCTATTGAGGACCACTCCCGTGGCCCGGCCGCCGGTGGCCAAGAGGTGGTCCCGACATACCTGCACCGGCGCGGCGGTCATCCTGTTGGAGGTAAAGACACCGGCCGCGGTGACCGGTGAACCGTCGGTGGTAGCCACCAGGGCCAGGTCGGGTCGGCCCCCGGACTTGATCCCACATGACAGGCCGGAGGCCACGAATCCCTCGACGGCGGTGACGGTCACGGGTACACCCCCATGTTGGTGAGTCCGGCGGCCTCGTCAAGGCCCAGGACCAGGTTGGCGCACTGGACGGCCTGGCCGGAAGCGCCCTTACCCAGGTTGTCGATGGCGCACAGGACGACCAAGAGACCGGTCCGGGGGTCAACCCGGGCGGTGAGGTGGGCGGTGTTGGACCCCAGAGTGGCCTTGGTGGACGGGGGTCGCTCGTCGACCAGTACGAACTGGCACCCGGCGTAGGCGTCGGAAAGAACTGCCAGAGCCTGGCCGGTGTCGAGTTCAACGGTGGGCCTGGCGTAGCAGGTGGCCAGGATCCCCCTGTTCATCGGGGCCAGGTGGGGGGTGAAGAGCACCGAGACCTCTTCGGTAGGGGTGCCATCGGGACCGGTGGCCAAGGCCTGCTCGATCTCGGGGGTGTGCCGGTGGACTAGGAGGCCGTAGGCCGAAAAGTCCTCGTCGACCGCGCAGAAAGCGGTGGCGTCTTGAAGGGCCCGACCGGCACCGGAGACGCCGCTGGCTGCGTCGACCACGATGCCATCGGTTTCTACGGCGAAGGCCCGCAGAAAGGGGGCCAGGGCCAGGGCGGCGGCCGTCGGGTAGCACCCGGGCGAGGCCACCAGTCGGGCGCCGCCGAGGGCGGGACCAAAGAGTTCGGGGAGTCCGTAGGCAGCTTCGGCCAGCAGTTGAGGCGAACCATGGACCTCTCCGTACCACGCCGGGTATAGGTCGGGGTCCCGGAGCCGGAAGTCCGCGCCCAGATCGACGATCAGGTCGGTGGTCTCCAGCATGGTGGGGACGAGTTCCTGGGAGGCGCCGTGGGGCAGACCCAGGAACACCACGTCGCAACCCTCAGTGGCGTTCGGGCCAGTCGGGGCGAAGGTCATCTCGGGGTAGGCAGCAGCCAGGCTGGGGTAAAGGTCGGCCACCAGGGTGCCGGCCTTGGTGTCACCCGTAACCGCCACTACGTCGAAGGACGGGTGGGCCGCGCAGATGCGCAGCAGTTCCGCTCCGGTGAAGCCCGACGCGCCCACGATGCCCACGTCCACCATGGCATTATCATACATAATTCTGAATACTAATCCAACATGGCTCACCGGTGTGCGCCCGGTCGGAGAGGGTCCCGCTTGCTCAGGCCGTGCGGTCGACGACCACCTTCCCCACCACCTTGCGGTCGGCGATGTCCTGAAGGGCCTGCCCCGCCTCGTCGAACGGGTACGGAGGATGTAGCAGCGGATCGACGACGCCCTTTTCGGCCAGGGCCATCACCTCGGCCATCTGGCGGCCCAACGACGCCGGGTCCCGACCCAGTGAGGCTCCCCAGTGCACGCCGACCACCGAGTAGTTCTTCAACAGCACGTGATTGGTGGCAATCTCGGGGATGCCAGCCACAAACCCGATGACCAGCAGCCTTCCGTCCCAGGCCATGCATCGTCGAACCTGTTGAAACATGTCCCCGCCGACCGGGTCGTAGGCCACGTCAACCCCCCGGCCATCGGTAAGCCCCCTCACCTCTTCCACCAGGTCGCCTACGCCCCGGTGGTCGATCACATCGTGAGCGCCGAGTGCCGCACAGGCCGCTGTCTTGTCGGTCCCGCCAGCCACCGCGATGACCCGGGCCCCGGCGGCCAGGCCCAGCTGGATGGCCGCCGACCCTGTGCCGCCCGACGCCCCGGTCACCAGCAGCGTCTCGCCCTCGGCCAGACCGGCCCGGTTGTGGAGGGCGAACCAGGTGGTCCCGTAGTTCAGCGGCACGGCTGCTGCCTTGGCCTGGCTCAGCGACTTAGGCACCGCGAAGGCCATGCCGGCCGATACGGCCACCTGCTCGGCTAGGCCGCCCCCCATAGCCACCACCCGCTCGCCTATCTCAAAACCCTCCACCCCGTCACCCAGGGCGGCCACCCGACCTGACGTCTCGCCGCCCGGCGTGAAGGGCAGTGGCGGCTTGACCTGGTACTCGCCCCGACACTGGAGCACATCTGGGAAGGCAAGGCCCACCGCGTCCACGTCGACCAGCAGCTGGCCGCGGCTGGGTTCGGGATTGTCAACGTCGCCGAGGATCAACCGGTCGATCGGGTCGCCCAGTTCATGGACCTGCCAGGCCTGCACGTCGGCGACCCTACCCGGCCCGCCTGATCCGCCCGCCAGCCGAGGAACTTAACCCCGAAGAGTGGCGCCCAGATCACCCTCGACGGCGTCGATACAACGCTGGCGGACCGTGGCCACTTCGGCGTCGGTGAGGGTCCGGTCGTCGGCCTGGAGGCGCATGGCGAAGGCCAGACTGCGCCGCCCCTCAGCTACCGGCTCGCCGCGGAACACGTCGAACAACCCCAGGTCGACCAACAGGTCGCCGGCCACCGATCGCAACAGTGACTCGACCACTGCGGCCGGGGTCTCCTCGTCCACCTCGAAAGCCAGGTCAATATCCGAAGACGGATACCGGCTGAAAGGCCGGAACGGCAGGTCCCCCTGGGAGAGGCCCAGGAGCACGTCCAGGTCGACTTCCAGCCAGGCCACCCGCTCCCCCACTTCGAAGGCCTCCGACACCGACGGGTCAACCTCCCCGACGTGGCCCACCGGCGTGGACGCCAGCTCGATGCGAGCCGTCCGAGTGGCGTGCAGCCCCGGGGCCGGCTCAGCCACCAGGGTGTAGTCCCGGGTGGCCAGCGCGTCGGCCAGAACCGACCACACCTCCACCGCGGCTCCGGCCTCCCGGCCGGCCAGAGCTACCGCGAGGTATTCACGCTCATCAGGCAGGGGTCGTGGTTCGGTGGGCCGTCGGTATACGTGGCCCACCTCGAACAGGCTGAGGCCGTAGAGGCGGTGGGAGACGTTGTAAGCCAGCGTCTTCAACAGGCCAGGCAGCAGCGAGGAGCGCATCACCGACTCCTCTGCCACCAGCGGGTTGGTCACAGCGATGCCGTCGGCAGCCAGGCCAGCCCGTTCCAGATCACCGGGCGCCAGGAAGGGCAGCGGCATGACCTCGTCGAGACCCAGGCCGAGCATCGCGCTGCGCACCCTTCGGCGGTCCACCTGGCGCCCGTTGAGCGCTCCGGTAAGTCCGGAACGGGGGACGGTGCGGGCGATCCGACCGTAGCCATGGACCCGGGCAACCTCCTCAATCACGTCGATCTCGGTGGCGCTGTCCGGGCGGAAACTGGGGACCACCACATCGAGGTCGTCCCCAGCCTTGGAGGTGGCGAACCCAATCGGCTCGAGGACCTCAACGATGCGGTCGCGGCCCAGGTCTGTGCCCAGGATTCGGTTCACCCTGGCCACCCGGACCCGTACCGGCTCCCGGGAGGGCAGGTCCCCCCGCTGGTCGGCCATCCCCGGGGCCAGGGCGGCCTCGGAGCCAATCAACTCGGCAAAGCGCCGCATGGCCAGCTCCACCACCTCGGGGTCGGCTCCCTTCTCGAAGCGGGTCGACGCCTCACTGCGCAACCCGAGCCGGCGTGACGTCCGGGCGATTGACATGGGATCCCACCAGGCCATCTCGAGGGCCACCGTGACGGTGGTGCCGTCGATCTCGGTGGCAGCACCTCCCATCACCCCTGCGATACCCACCGCCACGTCCTCGGCGTCGGCCACCACCCCATCGGCGTCGACCAGAGTCCGGCTCACCCCGTCGAGGGTTTCGATGGTTTCGCCGTCCACGGCCCAGCGTGCCCGAAAGCCCGAGCCACCCACCCGGTCCAGGTCGAAGGTGTGGCTGGGTTGGCCCAACTCGAGCATCACATAGTTGGACGCGTCGACCACGTTGTTAACCGGCCGCATGCCCATCGCGACCAGCCGGTTGGTCAACCATTGCGGGGAGTCACCAACGATGATCCCGTCCAGGACCCTCACCGCGAACCGGCCACACAAGTCGGCGTCGACGATCTCCACCGACACCCGGCCGGAGGCATCCTCCCCGGACTCCACCGGTGCCGGGTCGGGAAGGGTGAACGGCACTCCCTGTCGGGCGGCCAGGTCCCGGGCCACCCCGGCCACCGACATGGCGTCGGGCCGGTTGGGGTTGACCTCCAGGTCGTAGACAACATCAGCCCGGATCCCCAGCGCCTCGGCCAGGGGGACACCCGGCTCGTGCCCGGAACCCAGAATGAGGATGCCGTCGTGGTCGTCACCCAGGTTGACCTCGGGGCCTGAGCAGATCATTCCGTTCGACCACTCCCCTCGGAGCTGGCGACGACTGATCTCCATGCCGCCCGCCATCACCGCTCCGATGGTGGCCAAGGGCACCAGGTCGCCGACCGACATGTTGAACGCCCCACAACAAACCTGAAGGGACTCACCATCACCGGCGTCCACGTCCACCAACTGGATCCGGTCGGCGTCCGGATGGGGTCGCAGATCGAGGACCCGAGCCACCACAATGCCGTCCAGTCCCTCCCCGATCGGGACCACCTCCTCGACGGCCAGCCCGAGGTCGCTCAACTGCTCGGCGATCCCGGCCGGGTCACCGGCTACCGGGGCGAACTCCTCCAGCCAGGACTGAAGGACCCTCATCGGATCCCCACCCCACTGGTCGGCCGGACCGTCCCGTCGCCCACCATCAGAACTGGGAAAGGAACCGGTGGTCGTTGCGGAACAGTTCCCTCAGATCGTCGATGCCATGACGCATGAGGGCCAGGCGGTCCAAGCCGAACCCGAAGGCGAAGCCCTGCCACTCCTCGGGATCCAGGCCGCACGCTCGTAGGACCTCGGGATGGACCATGCCACAACCGCCCAGTTCCAGCCACGATCCGTCGGGGCGGCGGATGTCGAACTCGGCCGATGGCTCGGTGAACGGGAAGTATGAGGGACGCAGCCGCGACTCGAAGTCCGCTCCGAAGTAGGCCGCGGTAAAAGCCTGAATCGTGCCCGCCAGGTCGCCGAAGGTGGTGTCCCGGTCCACCACCAGCCCCTCGATCTGGTGGAAGACCGGCATGTGGGTGGCGTCGGCGGTGTCGCTGCGGAACACCCGGCCCGGCATGACCGAATAGATCGGTGGCCCGGTGGTCTCCATGACCCGGATCTGGACCGGCGAGGTGTGGGTCCGCAACAGGGTTCTCATCGACTCCCCGTAGTCCACGTAAAGGGTGTCGTACATATCCCGGGCTGGGTGTCCGAGCGGGAAGTTCAACGCTCCGAAATTGTGCCACTCGTCTTCGATCTCGGGCCCCTCGACCACCGTGTAGCCCATGCCCACGAACAAGTCCTCAAGGTGCTCCCAGGTCCGGGTGACCACGTGCCGGTGGCCGAGCCGTCGACCCCGGTCCAACTCCGTTAGGTCCAGGCGCTCCGACTCCAACCGATGGAAGTGTTCGTCGGACTCCAGTTCGGTCCGACGTCCATTCAGGAGACGTTCCAACTCGGCCCGGACCTCGTTGAGCCGCCGTCCGGCATCCCGTCGCTCGTCGGCCTCTAGGCCACCGAGTCGCTTCTTGGCCGCGCTGATCACCGAGCGTCTCCCCAGCAGCTCCGCGTCGAGGGCCCGTACCTCATCCAGGTCGACCGCCGCGACGATGGCCGCTGCCGCGTCGGCGAGGTGTGCGTCGAGGTCGTGGTCCATCGGTGCCGGTCAGCGGTTCATGGTGGGTAGGCCCGGCCGGAGCCGGTCCAGACGCAGGCTACGGCACCGGCCGGGGTTGCCGGGGCACCGATTCCGGTTCACCGACCGGCAGGGCGACCCAGCACGTAGAGGAGTACCGCTCCGGCCACCGCCACGTTCAGGGAGTCCGCGCCACCACCGGTCGGCAGGCTGACCACCGTGTCGCAGGCCGCCACCAGGGCGTCGTCAAGCCCATGGGGCTCGTTACCCACTACCACGACCAGTGGCTGGTCTCGAGGTGCCTCCTCCGGGACGATGCCACCCTCGGGAGTGGTGGCCAGCAGCCGATAGCCAACGGCCGCCAAGACTTCGAACGCCCCCCGGACCGGGTCCGGACCCGGTGGTAGAGAGATGGGAAGGCGGAACGTCGACCCGGCAGCGGCCCTCACCACCTTGGGGTTGTAGGGGTCGACCCCATCAGCGAAGACCACCCCGGACGCCCCAAACGCCTCGGCCGACCGTACAAGGGCCCCTGCGTTGCCCGGGTCGCCGACACCGGCCAGCAGCAGCACGGTGCCCCGTGTAGCGGCCAGTTCCGAGACGGGCACATCGTGGCAGGCCACCTCGGCCAGCGCGGGCTGGGAGGTCCGAGTGGTACTCAGGCCCTCAAAGGTCCGATCGGGAACCAGTGCGCACGGCACGCCGGCCGACTGGGCCGCGGCCACGAGGTCGTGGGAGGCGGCTGATACGGGCACCAGGACCTGCTCAACGTCCAACCCAGCGGCCATGGCTTCGCCGACCAGCGTCGGACCCTCCACCACGTACCGGGCTTCGGTCCACCGGTAGCTCCGGTCACGGGCCAACCGGCGGATACGTCGCAGCCGGGGGTTGGATCCGCCCAATTCCTCGACCATGGTCGACGTCCCGCGCCAAGCTTCGATGGAGGTGACTCGGGCGAGGTTCAGCGGGCGTTCCCGCCAGCCAGCTCGACCAGGCGACTGAAGGACGGGGGGTCCGAGACTGCCAGATCGGCGAGAACCTTACGGTCCACCTGCACCCCGGCCGTCTTTAGTCCGGCTATGAAACTCGAGTAGGTGGTGCCGTTCTGGCGGCATGCCGCGTTGATCCGCTGGATCCACAGGCGCCGGAACTGGCCCTTGCGGGCCCGTCGGTCGCGGAAGGCGTACTGGCCCGAGTGTAGGAGCTGTTCGTTCGCGGCTCGGAAGGTCCGGCTCTTGTTGCCGTAGTAGCCCTTGGCCTGCTCAAGGACGGCCTTGTGCCTTTTCTTGCTCTGGACGGCTCGCTTGACCCTGGCCATCGCTGACTCCTTTGCTCTCGGGGGGCGGTTGTAGAGGTGTGCTCTTCGGGCTGACCCGGCCCGGGGTCGGACCGGTCGGGGTCAGAGGCCGAGTTGCCTGCGGACCGCCTTGCGGTTGGCTCCCTTGACCTCGTACTCCCGTCCCAGGCGACGCTTACGGGTGGAGGACTTCTTCTCCAGAATGTGGCTCCTGAAGGCCTTGCGCCGCTTCAGGCGGCCAGTGCCGGTGACCTTGATGCGCTTGGCCATACCCCGGTGGGTCTTCATCTTCGGCATGTTCGCTCCTGTCGTCCCGTCGTCCTGTCATATCCCGGTGGGCTCGGGTTCACCGGTCCCGGTGGCGGGTTCGGCGGCTTCAACTACTGCCTCACCCTCGACCGTTGCCTCGGCGGCTTCAACTACTGCCTCACCCTCGACCGTTGCCTCGGCGGCTTCAACTACTGCCTCACCCTCGACCGTTGCCTCGGCGGCTTCAGCCTCGGCGGCTTCAGCCTGGGCGGCTTCGGCCTCGGCGGCTTCGGCCTCGGCGGCCTGGTGAGCCTGGGCGGCCTCGCGCTGACGACGGGTGGCCTGGCCGGGGCTGAGCATCATGGTCATGTTCCGGCCCTCCTGCTTCGGGTAAACCTCCACCCGTCCCACGTGGGCCACCGTGTCGGCCACCCGATCCAGGATTCTTCGGCCCAGTTCGGGGTGCTGCATCTCTCTTCCTCTGAACATGATCGTGATCTTGACCTTGCTTCCATCGCTGAGGAACCCCTCGACCTTCCGGGTCTTGGTGGCAAAGTCGCCGACCCCGATCTTGGGCCGGTACTTCATCTCCTTGACCAGAACACGGGTGGCCTTCTTTCGGGACTCCTTGGCCTTCTGGGAGTGCTCGTACTTGAACTTCCCGTAGTCCATGACCCGGCAAACCGGCGGGCTCGCCTGATCCGCCACCTCCACCAGATCCAGGCCCAGTTCCTGGGCCATGGCCAGGGCTTCGTCGAGCGTCCGGATCCCGATCTGCTCACCGTCCGGTGCGACCAATCGAACCTCACTGGCCCGGATCTCCTCGTTGACCCGGGGTTCCCCGTCTGCGGTCGCTGCTATTGCCCGTCACTCCTGTGCGTCACGCATGCTCTCCTCGTGAATTGATTGCCCTTACTCGACCCCGCCCCTCCCCACTGACCCGGACCCCCGGGCGAAATGACGAAAGGCGGGCACCGGAAAACAGGTGTCCGCCGAACTGCGACCCGGACACACCTGAGGTGGCCGGGTGGGGTGGGACCCGCTTTCCGATTGATTGTGGACCCCTAGAGTACCAGCCCGTACCGGCAACCGGTACCGGACCGGGGCGCCCAGGCGTCCACCCAACCCGACCGGACGGAGACCATTCCCATGAGCAGCCTATGGACACCCGGTGGTGAACACCCGGTGGATCCCAAGACCGGTGAACATCAGCCTTCCGAGGAACCGCAATCGGCGAGCGCCCCCGACCTGGAAAGCCTCCCGCCCGAGGAACAGAGCCAGGCTGAGGCACTGGCCCGTGAGATGGCCGCGGTAAGGGAACAGTTAGCGTCCACGCCGGCCGCCCTGGTGGTGGCCAACCACCTGATGGGCCTCTACGAGCTTGCCGCCATCCACCTCTCGCAACAGCCAGCCAATATGGGCGAGGCGTCGGTGGCTATTGACGCCCTTGGGGCGGTGGTCGAGGCACTACCGGACCGGCTCGGCGAAGCTGAGGGCACCCTGCGCGACGCCCTGCACCAGATCCGGCTGGCCTACGTCCAGGTCGGCCAACAGGCCGATGATGGACCCGGTGAGACCGAACCCGACAATGACTAAGGGATGTTCAGTGAACGATTTTGGCCAGGGGTAGTTCCAGGATGTCGGTCGCCCCCTTGTCCCGGAGCGCAGGAATCAACACGTTGATCTGCGTCTTGGCCACCACCGTCTCGACCGCGTAGCCAGCCCCTCCAGCCAACTCGTTAACAGTCGGCGACTTCATCGACGGAATGAGAGTCAAGACCTCTTCTAGCGAAGAAGGCGACACGTTCATCTTTACCAGGACCTTGCCCCGTGCCTCCAGGGTGCCCTCCAGCAGGGTGTGGATCTGCTCCATAGCGTGGCGCTTCACGGGGTCAGCGTAGGACTCCGGGTTAGCGATGAGCTCCGTGTGGCTGGTGATGATGGTGTCGATGATGCGGAGACCGGCGGCCTCCAGTGCACGGCCCGTCTCGGTGAGGTCCACGACCACATCGACGATGTCGGGAACCTTTGCCTCCGTGGCCCCATAGCTCAGCCGGATGTCGGC
>CZRM01000146.1_pt1 | contig 17208 bp, 14 predicted proteins | sample 1125721 | NCBI WGS metagenome assembly CZRM01 (sample SAMEA3597868, study PRJEB11362) | Hydrothermal vent metagenome genome assembly | biome: marine hydrothermal vent biome; feature: marine hydrothermal vent; material: ocean water | place: Atlantic Ocean | collected 2010-09-19/2010-10-04 | reverse complement strand
CTACCAAGGCTTCGGAAACACTTGTTGAGGGGGCCGACACCATGAGCATCCCGCCGGGAGACTGGATAGGTCCCCGGCACCCGCTTACCGGCCTGCCCGCACCGGACGGATCCAGCATGGCCCCGGCGCTTGTGGTCAAGGTTGGTAATAACGATGCCAACTCGCTTCCCCAGGTTGGCCTCGAACAGGCCGACATCGTTTACGAGGCACTCATCGAGGCGGGCCGGACCCGTTTCTTGGCCGTCTTCCACGGCGCCGTCCCCGATCTGGTCGGACCGGTGCGATCTGCGCGGTCCTCCGACATCGACCTCATCGGCAATCTAAGCCGGCCCTTCTTCGCTTTCTGGGGCAGCAACGAGGGCGTCGGCGCGGAGGTAGCCGACGCGGTAAGCCGGGGCACGTTCGTTCTCCAAACCACTAATGGAGGGGGCCAGGGCTTTTTCACCCGAGACTCATCCCGGGGTGCTCCGCCCTACGACGGGATCCTCGAGGCGGCCGACCTGATGGCCCTGGCCACCGGTACGGCCCCGGACGCGGTGTTTGCCTACGGTGACCTGGCTGGCTCAACGGTCCCGTCGCTCGGGGTTCGGTGGGACACTGGAGCCCGCCAGATCGATTACCTGTGGGACTCCGGGGCCTCGCGGTGGTTGCGCTACCAGGACCGCCGCCCGCTGGTCGACGCCACCGGGGCGCAACTCGCCGCCGACAACGTGTTGGTCCTCTACGTCGGTTACGACCGTTCCATGGCCGATCCGACCTCCCCTCAGGCGCTCAGCACCGGCGACGGCGACGGGTGGCTGTTTCGCGACGGTACCGTCACCGGGGTCACCTGGAATCGTCCGTTCGTGGCCGACTCTTGGGCCCTAGCCGACGACGACACCGGGGCCCTGGTCCGGCTTGATTACGGCACAACCTGGGTAGCCCTTGCCCAACTGGGCGAGGCGTCGATCCTCTCCCCGGCCGACGCCGCCGGCCTCCTGGGCTGAGGTCCGCGATCCGCGCCACGGCCGGGCTCCCTGACCGGTATTAGGGCGGGGATTCCCGACCGGCCTGGTCCTAGACTGCGGCCATGACCGACGTTTCCCGAACCACCGGAACCCAGCTGGTCAAGCGCGGTCTGGCCGAGATGCTCAAGGGCGGGGTGATCATGGACGTGGTCACCCCCGATCAGGCTCGGATCGCCGAGGACGCCGGGGCCGTGGCCGTCATGGCCCTGGAACGGGTACCGGCCGACATCCGCCGCGACGGTGGAGTGGCCCGGATGTCGGACCCGGACATGATTGAGGGCATCAAAGCCGCCGTGACCATCCCGGTGATGGCCAAGGTGCGCATCGGCCACTTTGCCGAGGCCCAGATCCTCCAGTCGATTGGCGTCGACTACATCGACGAGAGCGAGGTACTCACCCCCGCCGACGAGGCCCATCACGTCGACAAGTGGGCCTTCGAGGTTCCGTTCGTGTGCGGCGCCACGAACCTGGGGGAGGCCCTACGCCGGATCGCCGAAGGGGCCTGCATGATCCGCTCCAAGGGCGAGGCCGGCACCGGCAATGTCATCGAGGCGGTGCGGCACCTACGGGCCATCCTCGGCGACATAGCGAAGGTCACCACGGCCGACTCGGCCGAACTCTTCGACTGGGCCAAGCGCCTCCAGGCACCCCTGCCGCTCGTGCAGGAAATTGCCGAGACCGGGGAGTTGCCGGTCCCCCTGTTCTGCGCGGGTGGCCTGGCCACCCCGGCCGACGCCTCGTTGGTAATGCAGTTAGGCGCCCAGGCGGTCTTCGTCGGATCGGGGATCTTCAAGAGCGAGGACCCGGCCCCGCGGGCCCGGGCCATTGTGGAGGCCACTACCAACTACCGCGACCCGGCCATCGTGGCCAAGGTCAGCCGTGGGCTGGGAACCCCTATGGTCGGCATCGAGATGGACGACCTGGAGACCCGCCTGGCCGACCGGGGCTGGTAGGTCAGGCCGGAACGACATGAAGGTTGGCGTCCTGGCCCTGCAGGGGGCGTTCGCCCGCCATGGAGCGGTCCTCACCCGGCTGGGGGCCACCGCGGTGGAGGTCCGCACCCCCGAGGCGCTGGCCGCCGTCGACGCCCTCATCATTCCAGGCGGTGAGTCCACGACCACCTCCATGCTGCTCGAATGGTCGGGGTTGGCCGACCCCATCGGGGAGCGCCTGGCCGATGGTCTACCGGTACTGGGCACCTGTGCCGGAATGATCCTGTTGTCCACCCGGATCCTCGACGGCCGCCAGGATCAGGTGGCCCTGGGAGCCGTTGACCTCGATGTCCGCCGCAACGGCTACGGCCGCCAGATCGACTCCTTCGAGGCCGACCTGGACGTCGACGGCCTGGACGGGCCCTTTCACGGAGTGTTCATCCGGGCACCGGTTGTTGAACGGGTCGGCGAGGGCGTCGAGGTGCTGGCCACCATCGACGGGCAACCGGTGCTATGCCGCCAGGGGCCCACCCTCGTGGCGGCTTTCCATCCTGAACTAGCCGAGGATGACCGCATCCACCGGGAATTCCTGAACCAGGCCTTCGCCGGGGCCTAAGGGTTGGGGACAGGCGTAGGCGAGAGGGGACCCAATGTCTGGCCACTCCAAGTGGGCGACGATCAAGCACAAGAAGGGTGCGGCCGACAAGAAGCGGGGCAAGCTCTTCGCGAAGCTCATCAAACAGGTCGAGGCGGCTGCCCGCCAGGGCGGCGGGGACGTCGACGCCAATCCGACGCTGCGAACCATGTATCAAAAGGCCCGCGACGCCTCGGTCCCGTTGGACACCATTGAGCGGGCCATCAAGCGGGGCACCGGTGAACTAGAGGGGATCGCATACGAGGCGGTCACCTACGAGGGCTACGCCCCCCACGGCGTCGCTCTCTATGTGGAGACGCTCACCGACAATCGGAACCGCACCGGGGCGGAGATACGAGCTCTCCTCACCAAGAACGGTGGTTCGCTGGCCGAGCCTGGCTCGGTGGCCTGGCAGTTCGAACGCACAGGAGTGATCATGCTCCCTGGGCAGGTCGCCGAAGACACCATCATGGAGGTCGCCCTCGATACCGGTGCCGATGACCTGGTCGACGAGGGTGGCACCTGGCGACTTACCTGCGAAGCCTCCCGCCTCCCATCGGTTCGAGCCGCCCTCGAAGCTGCCGACGTACCCTTCGAGACGGCCGACGTAACCATGTTGGCCACCTCCAGCGTGGCCGTCGCGGGTGCCACGGAAGCCCGAGCCGTCCTCCGTCTTATTGACCTCATCGACGACCAGGAGGACGTCCAGGACGTCTACTCCAACTTCGACATCCCCGACGAGGTTCTCGAAAACCTCGGAGCGGTCTGAGCAAATCCGTCGCCGGGGGTGTCCACAACACAGATGGCCTGACCGCTAGAGTCGTACATATGTTCGTATTAGGGATCGACCCCGGCCTCTCCCGCTGCGGCTATGGCTTGGTCCGCCGCCATGGTCGGCACCTGCGAGCTGAGGCGGCCGGGGTGATTCATACTGAAGCGACCTCGCCGCTCGCCGACCGTCTGGCCGAACTCCAGACCGAGGTGCGCTCGCTGATCGCCGAACACCGGCCCGACGAGATGGCCGTCGAACGGGTCTTGTTCCAAGTCAACGCTCGGACAGCCATGCAAACTAGTCACGCGGCGGGCGTCGTTATGGCTGAGGGGGCGGCCACCGGCTGCCCGGTGACCCTCTATTCGCCCAACGAGGTCAAGTCGGCGGTGGCCGGATGGGGCGGAGCCGATAAGGCTCAGGTGGAACGCATGGTCCAGACGCTGCTCGGAATCGACGACCCACTGCGCCCGGTTGACGCCGCTGACGCCATCGCTGTCGCCCTCTGCCACCTGGCCGTGCTCCCTGGCCGCCGTCCGGTGGCCGCCGTCCGATGATCGGGTCGCTGCGGGGGCAGCTCCTCGAACGCTTTGAGGAGGCCGACCGGGGCGAGGTCCTGGTCGAGGCAGCCGGTGTCGGCTACCGGGTGACGGTGACCCCGACCACCGCGGTGCGGCTCGGGGACGTGGGCGGCCAAGTGTTCCTTTACGTCCACCACCTGATCCGGGAGGCCGATCAGGCCCTCTACGGGTTCCTGGAGCGCAGTGAACGGGCCTGTTTCGAGGCTCTCCTCTCCGCACATGGTGTAGGCCCTGCTCTGGCCCTTTCAGTGCTCGGCGTGCACGGGCCCCTTGAGTTGGCCCGGGTGGTCGCTGACGAGGATGTAGCCGCTCTGTGCCTGGTTCCCGGGGTCGGCAAGAAGACCGCCACCCGGTTGCTCATCGAACTCAAAAGCGCCCTCGACATGCCCGTCGACGGGGTTCCCTCCGGGGCCGAGACCCCCGGCGGGGCACGCTCGGCCCTCGTCGAGGTTCAGGAGGCGCTTGGTGGCCTTGGCTACACCCTTGAGGAGGTCCGGTCGGTGCTCGGTGACCTGGCCGGTGACGATGCCGCAGTGCTGCTGCGCGAAGCCCTCCAACGACTGGCCCGGACGTAGGGGATGGCAGGCGTGCGCGAGGAACTCCTCTCTCCGGATCGGGAACCCGTCGAGATGGAACTCGAGGTGGGCCTCCGCCCCCGTCGCCTCGACGAGTTCGTCGGTCAGGCCGAGCTCAAGGGCCACCTCCGGGTGATGCTCGCTGCGGCCCGCGAGCGGGGCCAGGCCGCTGACCACTTCCTGTTCGCCGGTCCCCCGGGCCTCGGCAAGACCACGCTGGCCCACATCGTGGCAGCTGAGATGGGCGCCGAACTGCAGGTCACCTCCGGACCGGCGCTGGAACGGGCCGGAGACCTAGCGGCCATCCTTACCAAACTGGAACCGGGCGACGTGCTCTTCATCGACGAGATCCATCGGTTGGCCCGAGCCGTCGAGGAGGTGCTCTACCCGGCTATGGAGGACTTCGAACTGGACATAGTGCTCGGTAAGGGCCCGGCGGCTCGCTCGATCCGCCTCGAAATCCCACCGTTCACCCTGGTCGGAGCGACGACCCGCACCGGGTTGATCACCGGACCGTTACGCGACCGGTTCGGTTTGACGGCCCGGCTCGACTATTACGAACCCGACGAGCTCCAGTCCATCGTCGGACGGGCCGCCGGGATCCTCGGCGTGGACCTCGACGAGGTCGGAGCTTCCGAGATCGCCCGACGTTCCCGCGGCACCCCCCGTATCGCCAACCGGCTGCTCCGCCAGTGTCGGGATTTCGCCCAGGTGGAACGGAACGGTGTCGTCGATGGGCAGGTGGCCCGCGACGGCCTGACATTCTTCGGGGTGGACGATCTTGGGCTGGACAAACTTTCCCGGGCCATCCTCAGCGCCCTGTGCGAACGTTTCGGCGGCGGCCCTGTCGGTCTCAAGACCCTGGCCATCAGCGTCAGCGAACCTGATGACACCGTCGAGGAGGTCTACGAGCCGTACCTGATCCAGCAGGGTCTGCTGGCCCGTACCCCCAAGGGTCGTGTCGCTCTTCCCATGGCCTATGACCACTTGGGCCTGGTCCGCCCGGACCCCAGCGGCGAGAGGACCCTGTTCGGCGGTTAGCCGCGGACCGTCCGGTGGACGACCCGTAGGCTGGCCGACCGATGCTCCTCGACGAGTTCGACTACCAACTACCCGAGTCGGCCATCGCCCAGGAACCGCTGGACGATCGGTCATCAGCCCGGCTGCTCGTCGACGTCGACGGTCGGATCGACCACCGGACCATCTGGGACCTTCCCGACCTGCTCGGACCCGGCGACGTGGTGGTCCTCAACGACACCCGGGTCATCCCGGCTCGCCTCCCGGCCCGCCGGCCTACGGGTGGTTTGGCCGAAGTGCTGCTCCTGGAGCCGATCGACTGTGGGTCCGACCGCTGGGAGGCACTGGTACGACCCAGCCGGAAGGTTCCCCCCGGCACCCTGCTGACCGTGGGCGACCGGATGGCTGTCCGAGTCCTCGACGACCTCGGCGAGGGCCGCCGACTCGTTGAGGTGGAGTCCGCCGACGATCTGGCCGCCGCTCTCGACCGGTATGGCCGGATCCCCCTACCGCCCTACCTGACGACCGCCCTCACCGACCCGGAGCGCTACCAGACCGTCTACAGCCGCCGGCCGGCCTCCGCGGCGGCCCCCACCGCGGGGCTGCACTTCACCGACCGGGTGCTGGACCGCTGCCGGGCCGCCGGTGCCCGGGTCGAGCGCCTCGAACTAGTTGTCGGTCTCGACACCTTCCGGCCGGTGGCGGTCGACGACCTTGACGACCACCGGATGTACAGCGAGGCCTACACGGTCTCACAGGCGACCCTGGAGGCCTGCCGGAGGGCGGACCGGGTGGTCGCTGTCGGGACGACCACCACCCGGGCCCTCGAGGCAGCGGCCAGGACGGGCCTCTCAGGTCGTACCGACCTGTTCATTCGCCGCCCGTTCGACTTCCAGGTGGTCGATCTGCTGCTCACCAACTTCCACCTGCCCCGGACCACCCTGCTCGTCATGCTGGACGCGTTCATAGGCCCCTACTGGCGGGACCGCTACGATCTGGCCCTCGCCGAGGGTTACCGCTTTCTGTCCTTCGGCGACGCCATGCTCGTCGACCGGCACCTGCACCAGCCTGAGGCCTCCGGGATGCCGGTGGGGGAGTCCCGGTGAGGGCCTCCTTCATACCCGAGGCCGTCGAAGGCAACGCCCGGGCCGGCCGAGTCGAGGTGGCCCATGGGTCCTTCTCCACCCCGTGCTTCATGCCAGTGGGAACACGCGGTGCCGTGCGGCACCTCACCTCGGCCGACCTCACCAGACTGGGCGTCGAAGTAGTACTGGCCAACACCTACCACCTGATGCTCCGGCCCGGCGCAGCGGTGGTACGCGACCTTGGCGGCCTGGCCGCCTTCGCCGCTTGGGACGGCCTAACCCTCACTGACTCGGGCGGTTACCAGATCTTTTCCCTCCAACCCCGGGTGGACGACGACGGTGCCGAGTTCCGCTCCACCTACGACGGCTCCACCCACCGGCTCACTCCGGAGTCGGCGGCCCGGGTACAGGCTGACCTTGGGGCCGACATGCAGATGGTCCTCGATGTGTGCCCTGCCCTTCCGGCTCCCGAAGCGGTTGTGAGGGAAGCCATGGAACGCACCGCCCAATGGGCGGTGCGTGGCCGACGGGCCTTCCTCGACCACCCGGACGCTCCCGGGAGGCAGAGCCAGTTCGGCATCGTCCAGGGTGGTGTCGACCCGGTGTTGCGGACCGAGAGCGCTGAGCGGACGGTCCAGGTGGGCTTCGACGGCTACGCCGTAGGAGGACTCAGCGTAGGAGAGACACGATCCGAGATGCTCGACTCCCTGGATGGGGTCACGGCCTGTCTTCCCAGCGACCAGCCTCGTTATTTCATGGGCCTTGGCGACCCGGTCGGACTAGTGGAGGTGGTGGCAAGAGGTATCGACATGTTCGACTGTGTGTTGCCCACCCGTCACGCCCGCCACGGCACAGTCCTTACCACCGGTGGACGCCTGAACCTGCGCAACGCTCGGTTCGCCACCGACGACCAACCGCTCGACCCCGAGTTTCCGGCCAGCCCGGCCCACCGCTGGTCACGGGCCTACCTCCGCCACCTGCTTCTTACCGACGAGCCCACCGGCCCGCGTTTGCTGACCCTCCACAACCTCGCTTGGCTGCTGGACTTCGTGGCTCGGCTTCGGGTGGCCATCCTTGACGGACGGTTCGGCGAGTTCCGGGCCGAGACGCTGGCCGTCTGGTCCTAACCACTGTCAGGCCCAGCGGCACCCGGCCTCCACAGGCCTAGGCTTGGACGACCTGCCGAGCAGTTCGACTAGCGAGGAACACCATGAGTTTCGTCCCCCTCATCCTTATCTTCCTGCTGATGTACATGTTTCTGATCAGGCCCCAGCAGAAGCGGGTCAAGACTCAGCAGCAACTCGTCCAATCCGTACAATCCGGCGACGAAGTGCGTCTCAGTTCGGGGATCCACGGGGTGGTCAACGAGGTCGAGGGAGACATCGTCTGGCTCGAGGTGGCCAAGGACCTGGAGCTAAAGGTGCTGCGAACCGCCATCGACCATCGCTTTACCGCACCATCCCCCGACGACGATCCGGATGACGATCCGGCCGTTGACCCCGTTGAGGACTGACTAGTTTCGGTCTGAGCGGCCAGCCTCACCTATGACTCGGCTTCTCGTTTATCTTGGTTTTCCCGGTCTCCTCGCGTTGGTCGCTCTCGCCCTCCTATCAACCACGGTTTGGGACAACGAACCGCTACTCGGCCTCGACCTGCAGGGTGGAGTGTCGATGCGGCTCATCGCCACGGAGGTCGTCGACGAGGCGATGCTCGACCAGACGGTGGAGATTATTCGGGACCGGGTTGATGGTCTTGGCGTGGCCGAACCGGAGGTTTCGCGGATCCAACAGGGCGTGATGGTCTCCCTTCCGGGTGTCGACAACCCAGAGCGGGCTCTGGCCCTGGTCGGCACTACTGCTGAGATGCGTTTCCGGCCGGTGTGCGCGGTCTGGACCGGCGGGAGCGGGCCGAGCGACGGCCTTGATCCCGCTGGGACGCCGATGGAGTCATGTGACGGGGTCTTGGGTGGCGACGTGGTGCCGGTCATGGGCCCTGACGGCCTCACCCCACCCGAAGCCGACCAGCCCGACCACTTCGTGGTCCTAGCTCTCGACGAGGAACGGGGCGGCGACCACTACCTGCTAGGACCCAGCGTGCTGACCGGCGACGGCCTCAGCGACGCCGACGCCGACTTCTTCGACTTCGAATGGCAGGTCGGCCTGACTCTGAAGGACGGAGCCGAAGGGATCGGCGCCTTCAACGCCGTCTCGGCCGAATGCTTCAGCGGAAGCGCAGCCTGCCCCCGCCAGCCCGGGTTTACCAACGGCCGACTGGCCATTGTTCTCGATGGCAAGGTGATCACCGCGCCCCAAATCCGAGCCCCCGGATTCGAGAGGGACGCCATAGTCATCTCCGGGGGCTTCGACAAGCAGGGAGCCGAGGACGTGGCCCTGTCCCTCCGTTACGGGGCACTCCCGGTCGAACTGGAGCCCGAGAACACCCAGGTCGTCTCGGCCACTATCGGGGAGGACTCGCTTGACGCGGGAATCCGTGCCGGGATCATCGGCCTGGCCCTGGTGGCCGCCTTCATGCTCGCCTACTACCGACTGCTCGGGCTGGTCGCCCTGGCCAGTCTGGCCGTCTCCGGCACCCTGCTGTGGGGGATCATCGCGTACCTCGGCACCAGTCAGGGGCTCGCCCTGACCCTGGCCGGGGTGACCGGCATCATCGTGGCTGTCGGCGTCTCGGTTGACTCCAACATCGTCTACTTCGAGCACCTCAAGGAGGATGTTCGCGACGGCCGGACGGCCCGCTCGGCAGTCGACCGGGCCTTCAAGGCCGCCTTCTCCACCATCGTTAAGGCCAACACTGCATCCCTCATCGGAGCAGGCCTGCTGTATTGGATGACCGTCGGTGCTGTCAAGGGTTTCGCCCTCTACCTGGGCCTGGCCACGATCCTTGACCTTTACGCGACCTTTGTGTTCATGCGACCGGTGATCCATTGGTTGGCTAAGAGGCAGCGGTTTGCCGAAAAGCCGCAGCACTTTGGCCTCCCGGTCTCGGGCGCCGTCTCCTCGCCGATCCTCGGGGCGAAGGCGACATGAGAACTCTGCGGCTCCTCTACCGGGGCGAGGCTCCGGTCGACTTCCCGAGGCTGTGGCGGCGTGCGCTGGTGGCCTCGGCCACCCTGCTGGTCGTCGGCATCGGATCGTTTGCCCTCCGGGGCCTCAATCTAGGCCTCGACTTCGAGGGTGGTACCTCCTACGAGGTCCGCTCGCCGGGGGCCTCGGTGGCTGACGCCCGGGAGGTCATGGCCGACCTGGGGGCCGCCGACGCTCGGATCCAGCTGGTCGACCAGGACGTGCTGCGAATCCGGTCCGACATCGACGACCCGACCCGGTCCGCCGAGATCCGTGACACCCTGTCCTTCCGTCTCGGGCCCATCGAGGCCTTCGAACAGGTCGGGCCGACCTGGGGCGCGGACGTGACCGACAAAGCCGTCCGGGCCCTAGTGGTGTTCTTCGCCGTCGTCGCTCTCTACCTGACCATCCGCCTGGAGTGGAAGATGGCCCTCGGCGCGCTGGTCGCCGTGGCCCACGACATTGTGGTCAGCGTCGGCTTCTACTCACTGTTCCAGCTCGAGATCACTCCGGCCACTGTCATCGCTTTCCTGACCATCATGGGCTACTCGCTCTACGACACGATCGTTGTCTACGACAAGGTCCGGGAGGTCACTGGTCGCCTCGGGGCCAGCGAGCGGTACTCGTACACCGAGTTGATGAACCTGGCCCTCAACCGGGTGACCATGCGCTCCATCAACACCAGTGTCTCCTCGTCGCTACCGGTGGTCTCCTTGCTGGTTGTCGGCTGGCTCATCATGGGCGCCTCCGCTCTCCAGGAGTTCGGCGTAGCGCTCCTGGTGGGCATCATCATCGGGTCCTACTCGTCGCTGTTCCTGGCCTCAGCCATGGTCGCTGCCCTCAAGGAACGTGAACCACGGTGGTTGCAGGTGACGGCCAAGCTGGACCAGCGGGGCGTTGGTGACGGTCCGACCCGGACCGTCGAACGCCAAGACGCGGCCATGGGCGACACCCGGTCCAGCGAGCGCGTCGACGGGGTGCGCGGCCCGGCCCGGCGTCGACCCCAGGCCGCCGCGCCCACCGGTGGGATACCACCGAGGCCTCGAAAGAAGCGTCGCTGACATGGCGACCGTTCGCCGGGTACTGGGCTGGCGCCGCCGTCCGCAGCGGATCGTCGACGAGGCCACCCCGCTGCTCGCCGCTTACCGGGAACGCCACCCTCGGGGGGACACCGACCTGATCGAACGGGCCTACCGCACCGCGGCGGCTGCCCACGACGGACAGACCCGCAAGTCTGGTGAGCCCTACGTGCACCACCCGCTGGCCGTAGCGACCATTGTCGCCCGCCAGGGCCTTGACGACGTCACGGTTGGCGCGGCATTGCTCCACGACGCCATCGAAGACACCAGGATCGACCTGGAGGACCTGGAGCGCGACTTCGGCTCCGAGGTGGCGACGATCGTCGACGGGGTTACCAAACTGGACCGGCTGAGCTTCGACACCCGAGAGGACCAGCAGGCGGCCAGCATGCGCAAGATGCTCGTGGCGGTGGCCAAGGACCTTCGGGTCCTGGTCATCAAACTGGCCGATCGACTCCACAACATGCGCACCCTGGCCGCCCTGCCCGAGCACAAGCAAGAGCGCACCGCCCAGGAGACCCTCGACATCTACGCCCCGCTAGCCCACCGGCTGGGGATGCAAGAGGTCAAGGTGCAACTGGAGGACCTGGCCCTGGCCACCCTCCACCCGAAGCGGTACAGCGAGATCTCCCAGATGGTCCAGGACCGGTCTCCGGAGCGGGACCTCTACCTCACCCAGATCGTCGCCGAAGTGGAGCGCCTGTTGACCGAAGTCGCAATTACCGGCGACGTCCATGGCCGCCCCAAGCACCTGTGGAGCATCTACGAGAAGATGATCGTCAAGGGCCGGCCCTTCGACGACATCCACGACCTGGTCGGCATCCGGGTGATCGTCGACAACGTGCGCGACTGCTACGGCGCCCTGGGCACTATCCACGCCTCCTGGAAGCCCGTGCAGGGGCGGTTCAAGGACTATGTGGCCATGCCCAAGTTCAATCTCTACCAGTCCCTGCACACCACGGTTATCGGCCCTCAGGCCAAGCAGGTGGAGTTCCAGATCCGGACCCGCGAAATGCACCAACGAGCCGAACACGGGGTGGCCTCCCACTGGGACTACAAGGCCAAGACCCCGGCCGAGGAGATGGCCTGGCTCGGGCGGATGGTCGAGTGGCAGGAGGAGACCACCGACCCGGGCGCCTTCATGGCCAACCTGAAGACCGACCTGGAACAGGACGAGGTATATGTGTTCACCCCCGAGGGTGACGTGGTGTCCCTTCCCGTCGGCGCCACACCGGTCGATTTCGCCTACGCCATTCACACCGACGTAGGGCACCGCTGTGTCGGGGCCCGAGTCGACGGCCGGCTGGTGCCCCTAGAGACCCGACTCAACTCCGGTCAGACGGTCACTGTCGTCACCTCCCGACAGGCCGGCGCCGCGCCCAGCCAGGACTGGCTGGGTTTCGTGGCCTCCCACCGGGCGGCCAACAAGATCCGACACTGGTACTCCCGGGAACGCCGGACCGAGGCCATCGAGACTGGCTACGACGACCTGGTCCGGGAGCTACGAAGGGTCAGCTTGCCGGTCAAGGAGATCCTCGACGGGGAAGCCCTGGCTGGAGTTGCGGCGTCGATGAACTACGGCGACCTCGATGCCCTGTACACGGCGATTGGCGAAAACCACGTCTCGGCCCAGTCTCTGGTTGGCCGGGTGGAGAAGGTTCTTGACGAACAGGACCCGGACCGGCAACCGCCGCGACAGTCAACCATCGTCCAACCCCACCGGTCCCGGCGGGACCCCGCATCGGTGGGCCTCCACGTGGAGGGCCTTGACGACGTCCTGATCCGGCTGTCCCGGTGCTGTACACCGGTCCCCCCCGACGAGATCATCGGCTTCGTGACCCGGGGACGTGGTGTGTCGGTACACCGAGCCGACTGTGCCAACGCCTCCTCGCTGTCGGCCGACCAACCCGACCGGCTCATTGAGGTCGAATGGGACGAACACGCCGACGGCCACTTCGTGGCTTCGGTGGAGGTCAAGGGCCTGGACCGGCCGGGACTGCTACGTGACGTGGTGGTCGTGCTGGCCGACAACCAGGTCAACGTGATCGGCGCTGACACTGTGACCAGCGGCGTTGACCGGGTAGCCAAGATGCGCTTCGACTTCGAGATTGGCGACCCATCCCACCTCGACCGCCTCCTCTACCTGATCCGCGGCGTCGACTCTGTCTATGACGTCTACCGGGTGGTACCGGGCAGAGAGGGCTGAACCGGGCGGGGGCAGGTATCTAAGAGCACCCCGGCCACCCGGACCCCGCCGGTAGTGTTGGCTCTCGTGGCCGATCCCACCTACCGGGCACCCAAGGGCACCCGCGACATCCTCTGGCCTGATTCGGCCCGAAGGCGTGCCCTTATCGACCGGTTCGCCGAAGTGGTCGGCGCCGCCGGGTACACCGAGGTGGTGCCGCCCATGTTCGAACACCTCGAAGTGTTCCAGAGGCTCGGCGACGCTACGGAGGTGGTCCGCAAGGAGATGTACGACTTCGAGGACAAGGGCGGCCGTCGGGTAGCCCTGCGACCCGAACAGACCGCTTCGGTGGTCAGGGCGTTCGCCCAGCACCGGCCCACTCCACCGTGGAAGATCTGGTACGCGGGCCCCAACTTCCGCTACGAGCGAGCCCAGAAGGGCCGATTCCGCCAGTTCGACCAGGTGGGCGTGGAGGCTCTGGGCCCTGAAGACGCTCACCTTGACGCCGAGGTCATCGCCCTAGCCTGGCGCTTCTACCAGGCCCTAGGGCTGCGGCAGGTCGGCTTGCAGCTCAATTCGTTAGGTGGCCCCGGTGACCGGGCCCGCTACATCGAGACCCTCCGCGACTACCTAACCGCCCACCGTGAGGAACTCACCGAGGAGTCCCTGGCCACTCTGGAGGCCAACCCACTCCGGGTGCTGGACTCGAAACGGGATGGCGACGCCGAGGTGGTCGCCGCGGCACCCAACATCCTCGACCACCTCTCCGGCGAGGCGTCAGCCCACTTCGACCGAGTGCGCGAGGCCCTCGATACCCTCGACATCACCTACACCGTGGTGCCCACCCTGGTCCGGGGACTCGACTACTACGTGCGCACCACCTTCGAGTTCACCTCCGAGGCCCTTGACGCCGCCCAGGACGCGATCGGCGGTGGGGGCCGCTACGACGGTCTGGCCGCTGAGATGGGGGCCCCGGCCACTCCCGGCGTGGGCTTCGCCCTAGGCGTCGACCGGACCCTGCTGGCCTGCGACGCCGAAGGGGTGTTCGGTGCCCCAACCAGGGCCATCGACGTCTTTGTCGTCGACACAACCGGCGGCCACGAGGCCCTGCGGCTGACCGACCTGCTGCGCCGCTCCGGACTACGAGTCGACCGGGCCTGGGACGACCGCTCGATGAAAGCTCAGATGAAGGTAGCCGACCGGTCCGGAGCCACCCTGGCGGTGATCGTTGGCGCCGAGGAATTTGAAGCAGGAGAGGTCGCAGTGCGCGACCTCCGGGGCGACACCGGCCAGGAGGCCGTCGCAGTTGGGAGCCTGCTTGACGTTCTCAGGGAGAGACTCCGGTGACCGACTATTCCACCTCGATGCGCACCGACCGGTGCGGGGATCTGCGGATCGACGACGTGGGCCGGCAAGTCACCCTGTGCGGGTGGGTTGACAGGCGCCGAGAACACGGCGAACACCTAGCCTTCGTGGATCTCCGCGACCGCAGCGGCGTTATCCAGGTGGTCGTCGACGGGGCCCACGACCTCCGTTCCGAGTACGTCCTCCAGGTGACCGGCGACGTCCGGGAACGCCCCAACGAAACGGCCAACGACAACCTGGCCACCGGCGCAGTCGAGGTGGAGGCCACCGAGGTGGTCGTGCTGGCTACCGCCGAACCGCCTCCCTTCCCACTTAACGAGCGCACCGAGGTCGACGAGGTGGTACGACTCCGCCACCGTTACGTAGACCTGCGCCGTCCCCGAATGCAACGAAACCTGGAGGTCCGGGCCCGGGTGACGGCGGCTATCCGAGGGGCCATGGAAGAGCAGGGATTCGTCGAGGTGGAGACGCCGATGCTGGTGGCCAGCACCCCTGAGGGGGCACGGGACTTCGTCGTCCCATCCCGGAAGGAACCGGGATCGTTCTACGCACTGCCCCAGAGCCCACAGATCTTTAAGCAACTCACCATGATGGGCGGCGTCGACCGCTACTACCAGATCGCCCGGTGCCTCCGCGACGAAGACCTACGGGCCGACCGGCAATTCGAGTTCATGCAACTTGACGTGGAGGCCAGTTTCGTGACCGGTGAAGACGTACGGGCCTTCGTGGCGCACGCGGTGGGCGCGGCCGTCGAGGCGGTGACCGGAGACCATCCCGGGGAGATCAGGTCGATGTCCTGGCGGGAGGCCATGGACCGTTTCGGGTCGGACAAGCCCGACGTCCGGTTCGGCCTAGAACTCGTTGACGCCACCGATATCTTCGCCGATACCGAGTTCCGGGCCTTCCAGACCCCGTGCGTGAAGGGCATCCGGGTGCCCGACGGGGCCGACACGTCCCGCAACCGGCTCGACGAACTCACCGAGGAGTGCAAGCTCTGGGGGGCCAAGGGCCTCGTATGGATGCGCCTCACCGAAGATGGGTTGAACTCGCCGGTGGCTAAGTTCCTTTCCGACGACGAACAGGCTGGTCTGGTGGCCAAGTTCGAGGCCCGGGTCGGAGACCTTCTGCTCCTAGTGGCCGATGAGTGGTCCACCGCCTGCCACGTCTGCGGCCTGCTGCGACTGGAGTTAGGCCGACCCCCGATCACCGAAGGTGGCCGTCACTTTGTCTGGGTGACGGACTTCCCGCTGTTCGAGGGCTACGACGAGGCAGGGAACCCGATCCCGGCTCATCACCCCTTCACCATGCCCCACGAGGAGGACCTCGGCATGCTCGGCGGTGACGACCAGCTGGCCATCCGGTCGCTGGCCTACGACCTGGTCCTCAACGGCTGGGAATTGGGCTCCGGATCGGTACGAATCCACCGTCGGGAGGTCCAGGAGCAGGTCCTGGCTGCCCTGGGCATCAGTCCTGAAGAGGCCCGTGCTCGCTTCGGATTCCTCCTCGACGCCTTCCGGTACGGCGCTCCACCCCACGCCGGGTTCGCCGTCGGCCTCGATCGACTCACAGCCGTTCTAGCTGGGGAGGAGAACATCCGCGAGGTGATCGCTTTCCCGAAGACCCAATCGGGTGCCGACCCGCTGACCGGCGCGCCCACCCCGATCGACGACCGGCACCTCGCCGAACTGGGTCTGGAGGTCCTTCCTCCCCCCGAGTGAATGTCAGGCCCCGGCCCGTCCGGAGCCCACTAGGTTCAGTTGGGTGACCGCCGACCTGTTTGCCTCGGCTGCAATGGACCGCCTGGCCCGACGGGCCCCGCTGGCCGACCGCCTGCGACCCACCCGACTTGACGACATCGTCGGCCAGGACCACCTGCTCGGTCCGGGCCGACCGATGCGGGCCCTCATCGAAGGCGACCGGCTCTCCTCGGTGATCCTGTGGGGTCCGCCGGGTACCGGCAAGACCACCCTGGCCCGGGTGATCGCCCGAGTCACAGCCCAAGACTTCACTGAGATGTCGGCCGTGTCGGCCACCGTCAAGGATGTCCGCGAACTGGTGGTCCGGGCTGCCGACCGGCTCGGCGAGGCTGACGTCGGCACCATCCTGTTCCTCGACGAGGTGCACCGCTTCAACAAGGCCCAACAGGACGCCCTCCTACCCTCGGTCGAATCAGGGTTGATCATCCTCATCGGAGCCACCACCGAGAACCCTTACTTCGAGGTCAACGCGCCGCTGCTGTCCCGATCAACCCTCTTCCGGCTGGAACCCCTCGAACGAGATGCCGTGCTGGCGCTGCTTGGGCACGGCCTGGAGGCCGAGGATGCCACCGCCGCCGACGAGGCCCTGGGGTTGCTAGCCGACCGGGTGGCCGGGGACGGCCGGCAGGCCCTGACCAGCTTGGAGGTGGCCGTCGCCCTGGCCGAGGATCGGGGAGACCGGCGGGTCACCCTGGCCGACGCCGAAGCAGCGCTGGGCACTAAGGCCATCCGATACGGGCGCGACGATCACTACGACGTGATCAGCGCCTTCATCAAGAGCATCCGGGGATCCGACCCCGACGCCGGGCTCTACTGGCTGGCCCGCATGCTCGAAGCCGGCGAAGACCCCCGGTTCATCGCCCGTCGCCTCGTCGTTCTGGCCAGCGAGGACGTTGGCATGGCCGACCCGATGGGCCTCGTGGTGGCCGACGCGGCAGCCCAGGCGGTGGAATTCGTCGGCCTCCCCGAGGCCCGGCTGAACCTGGCCCAGTGCGTGGTCCACCTGGCCACCTCACCCAAGTCCAACCGGGTGACCGTGGCCCTGGGCCGGGCCACTGTCGACGCTCGGGCTTCCGGTGAGGGCCGGGTCCCAATTCACCTCCGCGACGCCAGTTATCAAGGGGCCGCCGAGATCAGATCGG
>CZRM01000077.1_pt1 | contig 19565 bp, 17 predicted proteins | sample 1125721 | NCBI WGS metagenome assembly CZRM01 (sample SAMEA3597868, study PRJEB11362) | Hydrothermal vent metagenome genome assembly | biome: marine hydrothermal vent biome; feature: marine hydrothermal vent; material: ocean water | place: Atlantic Ocean | collected 2010-09-19/2010-10-04 | reverse complement strand
TACCCATCTAGAGAGCGCGACTCCTGAACGGCATTAAGCCTCATCGGCCGAGTTGGTGCGTGAGGAACCTGCGAGCGCACAATCCGACGGTACTAAGGCGAGCAACCACGATGGCGCTGCTTCATCGCGGAATCCGGGCACGGCAACTCTGAACGAGTTCGTCGCCGCAAGATGGGTGGACACCGAATCGGTGGAAGTGACCGACCGGGTAATGCCTTGAGACCTGTTGCCCGGACAGCGTGGGGTCTTGAAGGCAGGGGTCGGGCTGTACGGGGAGCCACTACCATTCGGGCGCTGATCGACGGCCGGCCTCGACTGGCCGGCCCGGGGAGATCCATGCGGATTGCGGTGGTGCGCGAACAGGGGATCGGCGAACGCCGTGTTGCCCTGACGCCCGAAGCCGCGGAGACGCTGGTGGCCGACGGGCATTCCGTGGTCGTGGAATCGGGCGCGGGTGTAGCAGCCGGCATGGGCGACGAGGCCTACCGGTCGGCCGGCGCCTCGGTTACCTCCGAACCATCGACGCTTCTAGCCGACGGAACCGTGGTGGTGTCGGTCAACGGCCCCGGGGATGACCTCCTGTCCGGGATCGGTCCGTCGCACGTTGTTGTCGGCCTTTTCGACCCCGTCTGGCGGCCTGAGGTCGCCGCTGGTTTCGCCCCGACCGGGGCCTCCATGATTTCGTTGGACCTCGTGCCGAGGAGCACCCGGGCCCAGGCCGTGGACGTCCTGTCGTCGATGGCCACCGTGATCGGCTTCCAGGCCGTCCTACTGGCCGCCGAGCGACTTCCGAAGATGTTGCCGCTCCTCATCACGGCGGCTGGCACAGTGAAGCCTGCCCGGGTCCTGGTGCTGGGAGCAGGGGTGGCCGGCCTCCAGGCCGTGGCCACGGCCCGCCGCCTCGGCGCGGTGGTGGACGGGTTCGACATCCGAGAGGAGGCCCTAGAGCAGATCCGGTCCCTGGGCGCCCGCTCCGTCGACCCGCCGCCGACGTCCGACGGGACGATCCCCGCACCGGAGGCCATCCACGAGGTGCTGGCGCCCGTCGTGGCCGAAGCCGACGTGGTCATCGCCTCGGCCCAGATCCCCGGCCGCCGGAGCCCGCTGCTGGTCACCGCCGCCATGGTGGCCGGAATGCGACCCGGCTCCCTCCTCGTGGATCTGGCCGTCCAGCGGGGCGGGAATTGCGACCTCAGTGTGGCCGACCAAGAGGTCGACCACGGAGGCGTGACCGTCCTGGCTCCCACCGACCTGGCCTCCGGGTCGGCCGTGACAGCCTCACGGATGTTCGCCACCAACGTCGTCAACTTGATCCGCATGCTGGACCGAGACGGCGAACCGTTTGTCGATCCGGACGATGACGTGCTGGTAGGCATGCACGTCACCGCGGGCGGCGAGGTCGTCCACCCGATGGTCCGGGCCGCGCTCGACGAACAAGGGGCCGGATCGTGACCCTGCTGATTGCCCTCACCCTGTTCGTGCTGGCCGTGTTCCTCGGGCTGGAGCTGATCAACAAAGTCCCGGCGACGCTGCACACGCCGCTCATGTCGGGATCCAACGCGGTGTCCGGAATCACCCTCATCGGGGCCATGGTTTCGGCCGGGATCGATCATTCCACGTTGACTACGACGCTCGGATTTGTGGCCGTGGTCCTGGCCACCATCAACGTGGTCGGTGGGTTCCTGGTAACCGGCCGGATGCTCGCCATGTTCACCTCGAAACGGGGAAAGCGGTCGTGAGCGCCGCCAACGTCACGTCGATCGCCTACCTGGCTGCCGCCGTCCTTTTCATCCTCGGCCTCAAGGGCCTCGGTCGGCCCCGCACGGCCCCCCGGGGAAATCTGCTCGGGGCATCGGGGATGCTGGTCGCCGTCCTGGCCACCCTGCTTGACCGGTCGATCGTGGACTTCCGCGTGTTGGTGGCGGGCCTGGTTGTCGGTTCGGTCGTCGGTGCCGTCCTGGCCGTCCGGGTGCAGATGACGGGCATGCCACAACTGGTCGCCCTGTTCAACGGGTTCGGTGGCGGGGCCTCCGTGCTGGTGGCCGGAGCGTCGTTCCTGGAGGTAGTTGACGGGGGCCGGGTGGACGACCAGTTGGCTGTGGCTGCCGCGCTTACTGCACTCATCGGCATCGTGACACTGACTGGTTCGCTGGTTGCCTTCGCCAAGCTCCAGGAGGTGCTGTCGCTGCGCGGCTTCCGTGGCCTGGGCTTGTTTCGGGCGGCCCTGGGTCTGGTCTCGGTGGGCGCTGCGGTGATGGTGGTGGTCCGCCCGGAGGACCTCGGCTGGTTCTGGCTCCTCGTCGGTGCGGGCGCCCTGCTCGGGGTGCTGGGCACGGTCGCCATCGGTGGTGCCGACATGCCGGTAGTGATAGCTCTGCTCAACTCGTGTTCGGGCCTGGCCGCTTCGGCAGCGGGGTTTGTCCTCGACAATCCGCTACTCATCATCGCCGGATCGCTGGTCGGGGCCAGCGGCCTGATCCTCACCCAGATCATGTGTACCTCCATGAACCGGTCCCTCTTCGACGTGGTGTTCGGCTCGATGGGGTCGGGCGGCACGGTGGTCGACGTGGACGAGGTCTACGGCGACCGGGTCACGTCGACCTCGGCCGAGGAGGTAGCGATGCTGCTCGAGGTGGCCGAGCGGGTGGCCATCGTTCCCGGCTACGGCATGGCTGTTGCCCAGGCCCAGCATGCCGTGCGCGACCTGATGCGAACGCTGAACGAGGCGGGAACCGAGGTGGTCTTCGGCATTCACCCGGTGGCCGGACGGATGCCGGGACACATGAACGTGCTGCTGGCTGAGGCTGAGATCGACTACGAGTGCTTGTTCGACATGGACCAGATCAACCCGACGTTCCCCCAGACCGACGTAACGATCGTGATCGGGGCCAACGACGTGGTGAACCCGGTGGCCCGGACCGACCCCGGGTCGCCGATCGCCGGGATGCCGATCCTGGAGGTTGACGCCTCGCGGACCGTGGTAGTCATCAAGAGGTCCCTGAGCCCCGGGTTCGCCGGAATCCCCAATCCGCTGTTTGCTGCCGACGGCACTCTGATGCTGTTTGGAGATGGGAAGACGGCAGTGCTGGACGTGGTAGCCGCTCTGCGCAACGCCTGAGGTCGGCTGCTCGGGATCCGGTTGGGGATAACAGGGGTGCGACGGGGCTGGGAGACTGGTTCTATGCGGGCAGGGGTTCTCATGGCGTTGGCCCTCTTGACTGTGACCGGCTGCGGCGATGGAAAGCCGATCGAGTCAGTTGCGACAATGCCGTCGACCACCGCCTCGACGACCGCTGCTCCGACGACCTCATCGCCTCCGGCTACGACCGCTGCTCCGACGACCTCATCGCCTCCGGCTACGACCGCTGCTCCCACGACCACAACCACCACGTCGACCACCTCGGCACCCCCGGTATCCACGCCCACGCCGGAACCTGGACCTTCTAGCTACCCGCTGGTCTGTCGGCCGTGGAGCGGGGTCGAGAACCGCCCGGAGCTGACCGAACTGGAGCGGATCGCCCTCCACGACCTCTGGTGGACGTCGGGCTGGGACCTCGGTCTCGGGTGGGAGATCTCCGAGGCCCAGCCGTACCGGGGCCTGTCGACGAACCTCGTCGACGTGGACAACGATTCCGGCCTGGCCGGGGCCATCGAGCGGCGCGATGAACTGCGGCGCCTCAACCCGCACCTGAAGGTCCTGGTGTCGCTCTTCTACCGGGAGGGACCGTACGTGTCCGACGAGGAGGACCACCGCTGGTGGGAGCTCGGCCACTTCCCGCCTGATTCACCGTTCTGGATCCGCGACGAGGCGGGGATGCCGGTGCCCGGGTTCGGCGAGGACGCCGACGGGGACGGCGTGATAGAGGCTGGGGAGGCGCTCTCCTCGCTGGTCGACTTCCGGATACCCGAGGTGATCGAGTTGGTCGCCCAGCGGGCCCTGGCCGTGCAGCGCACAGGGGTAGTCGACGGCATCATGCTGGACTGGTGGAACGAGCACGGCCTGACCGCCACCTCGTACCTGGACTGGTCGACCTTCTACATGACCGCCGAGGAGGAGTTGGAGTCACGGCTGGCGCTGATCCGTCGGATCCGCGAGCTGGTGGGCGACGACTTCCAGATCCTGGTCAACACCAACGAACGAACCGCGCCGCTGTCAGCGCCATACGCCAACGGGACGTTCATGGAGCTCTACAAGCCCGACTGGTCGGCTGGATACACGCGTGAAGCCATCATCGGCATCGAGGAGACCCTGGCCTGGGCCACCGAGGCCTTCCGCAAACCACGGATCAACTGCCTCGAGGGGTGGCGTGTCGTCACCGACTACGGCAATGCCGCCGCACAGGTTGACGAGAGGAACTCCGAGGAGAACCTCCGGTGGATGCGCCTGTTCACGACGATGGCCCTCACCCACTCCGACGAGATGGTCGTCTTCGGTGACGACAATGCCGAACCCACCGTCGACCACCTACACAACTGGTACGACTTCTGGGATGCCGATCTGGGCCAGCCGGTCGGGCCGAAGGGGACAACCCACCAGGGAGTCGACGGACTGTTCATCCGCGAGTTCACGAACGGCTACGCCGTCTACAACCGGTCAGGTGTCGACCACGAGATCCACCTCCCGGACCCACACATATCTGTGTCCTCAGGCCAGGTGGGCGAGGCCCACCGGATCGCCGACATGGACGGAGAGATTCTCCTGCGCTGAGTCAGTCGGCCCAGTTCGGGGGGCGCTTCTCCAGAAAGGCTCGCATGCCCTCCTTTGCCTCATCGCCCCGGAATAGTTCGGCCGACAGCCTGGCCGTCCAGTCGAACGCCTCGTCTACCGACATACCGGGGACCCGGACCAGCAGCTGCTTGGTGGCGGCCAGGGCCTCCGGCCCCCCAGCCAGTAGGTCGGCCACCAACCCGTCGACGGTGGCGTCCAACTCGGCGGCTGGCACGGCCCGGTTGACGAGCCCCAGGCGGGCGGCGTCAGTGCCGGTCATCCGATTACCCAGCAACATCGCCTCAGCGGCGTCGGCCGGTCGCATCTTCGGGAGGCAGAGGACCGAGATCATGGCCGGGGCCACACCCCGGCGGACCTCAGTGAATCCGAACTTGGCCTCCTCATCGGCCACCGCCAGATCCATGGCGGCGGCCAAGCCCATACCACCGGCTACGCAGTGCCCGGCGATGCGCCCGACGTAAACCTTCGGGGACCGTCGGAACCGTTGGAACAGGTCAGCGGCGTCCACCCGGGCCGCCGGCTTCCCATCCGAGGACCGTTCAGAGAGGTCGGCCCCGGCACAGAACACGCCTCCCCGGTTAGTGAGCACCACGACGCGGACCGTCGGGTCACCGTCGGCGGCGTCCAGGGCCTCGACCAGGTCGCCCACCAGGGCAGCGCTCAAGGCGTTCCGGTTGTCCTCATTGGCCAGTGTCACGGTCACGACACCGCCTTGACGAGTGGTTTCCACGAGGGCCATCAGAACCTCCCAGAGTCGGGACCGTCGCTGGGAGGGCCCGCGAAGACCTGAGCCAAGAGCAGCCAGTCCCGGGCCGCGTCACCGACCACCTCCAGGTCGGTGTCGTCCAGGTGGCGTCGCTGAGTCACCACCAGGCAGAAGTCCTCAGCTGGGCCTCGGATGACTTCCGGAGCGTCCCCTGGGCCCCACGTCCACCGGCCGCCTGACGGGGCGGTGAGCGCCACGTCGATCTCGACGTCAGGAACGGTCATCTTCCGGTTGGCGTACGACCAGCGTCGGGTGATGACCCCCAACTGGGCGACATGTCGGAGCCGATCGCTGGCCGGCCGGTGCCCGCCGACAGTGTCCACCACGTCTTGGCCGTGGGCCCACGCCTCCATCAAGCGGGCAGTCAGGAACGAGCGGGCGCCCATAGAGGGGCCGTACCACTCGACCCGGTCGTCGTCGGTCAGGGTGACCGCAGCCTTAGCGAGACGCGTCCGGCCGTCCCGCCAGGCGGCCAGCAGGTCATCTGATGAGAGGGCCCGAAACGGACCGAGGGTCAGGTCGTCGCCTCCGTTGCGACGAGCCGCCGCCCAAAGTTCCTCTACCGACGCCCGGAAGGCCTCTGGCTCGGTGATAGCGGTAGCCGCTGCCCTGTCGAAGTAGGTCAGGTGCGCCACCTGGTCGGAGACGGCCCACCCGGCGCTCGGCGTCGGCGCGGCCCAATCCGCAGCGTCTAATCCGACCACTACCTCGTCCAGAGCCTGCTGTTCGGCTACCAGGTCGGCAGCCACGTCTTGGACGTCCATGGGGTCTCCCTCCGGCTCAGCGGCCCGCGGTCAGCCCGCGGAGGATCACGTCAACCATGGCGTCGGCGGCCTCCTTGGGGGTCGATTCGATGGCCTCCAAGTTCTCGGGGAGGACGAACAGGGCTCCGAGTCCGGCGACCACCCGGGCCACGGCGGCCGTGTCGGTCGTGGCGATGTCACCCCGTTCGACGGCCAGGTCCAGGAGGGTCCGGGTGACGGCCACCAGGTAGTCGGAGTGGGCGGTGGCCAGCCGGTGGGTGGCTGGGGTGGCCGCCTGGTCGCGGGCAAAGGCCGGGGTGGTGGCGGCCACGGCCAGATTGGCTGCTACCAGGTAGGCCCGGATGGCGGCCAGGGGCTCCGTGTCGGGATCGATGGCCCCGATGGCCTGTCGGCCGATACGACGAAGGTTGCGGTCGATGACGGTGAGCACCAGTTCGTCGCGGCTGGGGGCCAGGTCGTAGAGGGTGCTCAGCGAGCAGCCCACGTGGGCGGCGATCCCGGCCATGGTGAGTTCGGCGAAGCCGTTGTCGAACAGGTGGCCCAGCCCATCGAGGACTTCGCGCTGGCGGTCGGTCAGTTGGGCTTCTCGGTCGCGGTCCAGGACCGGGCGGGGGGCGGGTACGGCACGTAGGCGGCGCCCCAGGTCGGAGTCGGCCAGCGTGGTCGGCGTCGGACTCACGGGGTCCCCAGCAGAGAGGCGGGCACGTCGACCATCCGGGCTCGCAGCCACTCGCCCAGGCTCTTGGCTTGGCCGTCCTGCCGGGTGGAGGCGGCCACCCCCTCGCCGAGTAGGCCCCGTATGACGAAGTTCAGTGACCGGAGAGCCGGAAGGCGGTGCCGTTCGACCTCCAGGTCGGCTGCCTCGGGGAGCAACTGGCGGAGGCGGTCGACGGTCAGGTAGGCGTCCAGCCACGCCCAGGCGGCGTCGTCGCGGACGAACACGCCCAGGTTGGCGTCGCCGCCCTTGTCGCCCGATCGGGCGCCGGCTACCCGGCCCAGCGGAATCGAAACGGTGGGACCGTCGGGGACTGTCGCCACAGGACCGTCGGCCAAGGTGACGTTGGCGCTCCCGTCGGGAGCGACCGATTCCACGACGGTCCGGTCGCCACCCCAGACCACCACATGCTGGGGGACTAGGTCGGCCGGGATCCGTCCGGAGCGGTGGACGCCGAAGGCCCGAGCCGAGCCGCTGCTCCGCACCGAGAAGAACCCGGGGATCGAGGCCAGCGCCAGTTCGTTCATGGCGTCGAAGATTGGACGGCCCACCTTGCGCTCATCGCTGTCCTTAACGGTCAGGCACCACTGGGCCACCGCCTCCTCGTTGGACGCCGGATCCTCCTTGTCGGTGCGCACTACCCGGGACTCCACGGCATCGAAGTCGGATGGGTCGTGAGGGCAGGCGGCCCAGAAGGCTTCCTCGGCTAGCGCTGCTTTGGCTTTCACGTCCAGGCCGGTGAGGGCCAGCGAGAGGTCCGAGCGGTAGCCGCCCAACTCGTTCAGAGACACCTTGAGTGTGGGTGGCGGCGGCTCGCCTTGCGTCCCGTGGATGTGCACCCGGTTCGGGGCCTGTTGGTCCAGCCGGATGGTGTCGAAGCGGGCCGTGACGTCGGGTCCCAGGTAGGCCGGAGAGCCGATCTCGTAGAGCAACTGTGAAGTGACGGTGCCGATCGAGACCTCACCACCTGTTCCGTCGTGCTTGCCGATGATTGATGACCCGTCGGCGGCCACGTCGGCCCATGGGAAGCCCACTCGGGTCATACCGGGGACCTCGGTGAAGAAGGAGTAGTTGCCGCCCGTGGCCTGGGTTCCGCACTCGATGACGTGGCCGGCCACCACGGCACCGGCCAGGGCATCCCAGTCGTCGCGGGCCCAGCCGTGGTGCCAGGCCGCCGGGCCGCAGACGACGGCGGCGTCGGTGGTACGTCCAGTAACCACGATGTCGGCTCCGCGGTCTAGGGCGTCGACGATGCCCCAGCAGCCCAGGTAGGCGTTGGCGCTTACGAAACGGTCCGGATCTCCCAGGGGTTCGCCGGTCTCCAGGTCCACCACCCCGGCCCCGGCGGCCTCCAGTTCGGCCAGACGGGGCAGCAGGTCGTCCCCGGCCACGTGGGCGATGGTGGGGGACAGGCCCAGGCGGTCGGCCACCTCGGCCACCGCCTCGGCGCAACCGTCTGGGTCGAGGCCGCCGGCGTTGGTAACCACCCGGATGCCCCGGTCCAGGCAGGTGCCCATGACGTGTTCCATCTGGGTCACGAAGCTGCGTGCGAATCCGCCGCCCGGTCGCTTGGCCCGGGTCCGGGCCAGGATCAGCATGGTGAGTTCGGCCAGCCAGTCTCCGGTCAGCACGTCGATCGGACCGTCGTCGACCATCTCGCGGGCCGCCGAGAGGCGGTCGCCGTAGAAGCCCGAGCAGTTGGCGATACGGACCGGGTCTGCCATGTCAGCCATCCTGCTCGCCGTCGGCCGGGGCGACCACCATCAGGACGGTTCCGTTCTCCACCTGATCGTCGGTCGCCACATGGACCTCGGTGACCGTCCCGTTAAACGGGGCGGTCATATGGTGCTCCATCTTCATGGCCTCCAGGACCAGGAGGGTTTGGCCGGCGGCCACCATGTCTCCGACCGCCGTCCGGACGTCGAGGACCCGGCCGGGCATGGGGGCCAGCAGGCCACCGGTCGGGGCTTCGAGCTCGGGAACCGGGAAGCGGGGCACCAGGCCGAAGGTGGTCGTGGTGCCCATTGCGGTGAGATGGATCTGGTCTCCGGCGGCCGTTACCCGGATGGTGCGGCGGAGGCCGTCCACCTCGACGTCCAGGTCCTCGGGGGACCACCGGTGGACGAGGGCGTGGCGGTCGCCGTCTACCGTGAAGGATCCGTCCCTCCGGGCTCGGTACCGCACGTCATGGCTGGCGTCACGGTGGGTCAGCACCACCTGCTGGTCGGGCATCCGGGCGTTGCGCCAACCGCTGGGGATGGCCCCCAGTACCCGGGCCCCATCCCGGTTCCGTCCCTGCAGCCAGAGGGCAGCTGAGATGGCCAGGTCCTGCAGAGTGGCCGGTTCCGTCATGCCGTTGGTGGCCGGTGCGTGGCGTTCGATGAAGTCTGTCGTGGTGTCTCCAGCCAGGAAGGCCTCGTGGCGCAGGGTGGCCACCAGGAAGTCACGGTTAGTGGTGACTCCCCCGAGGTGCATGCGTTCCAGGGCCAGGGCCAGGCGCCCGGCGGCGTCGCTGCGTGTCGGGCCGTGGGCCACCACCTTGGCCAGCATCGGGTCGAAGTCGACCCCGACCTGGTCGCCCTCCTCGACCCCGGAGTCCCAGCGGACGGCCGGCTCGTCGGCCGGTCGCCAGGCGGTCAGGATGCCGGTGGCCGGAAGGAAGCCGGCCGACGGGTCTTCGGCGTAGAGCCGAGCCTCGATGGCGTGGCCGGTCACGACGACGTCGTCTTGCCCATAGCCGAGGGGCTCACCGGTCGCCACCCGTAACTGTTCCCGGACCAAGTCGATGCCGGTGACCTCCTCGGTGACCGGGTGCTCGACCTGGAGGCGGGTGTTGACCTCGAGAAAGAAGAACTCTCCGCTGTCATCGTCGACTAGGAACTCAACGGTCCCAGCCGACTGGTAGCCGATACCCCGGGCCAGGTTGACAGCAGCGGCGGCCATGGCCTCGTCGCGGTCGGGGTCGGGTCTGGCCGGCGGGGATTCCTCGACAACCTTCTGGTGTCGACGCTGGATCGAACACTCTCGGAGTCCGAGGTGGACCAGGTCGCCGTGGGCATCTCCCAGGACTTGCACCTCGACGTGACGGGACCGGCCCACGTAGCGCTCCAGGAACACCCGGTCGTCGCCGAACGCCGTCGCCGCCTCCCGTCGCGCGGTGGCCACCGCCTCGGCCAGGTCGGCGGGCTTCTCGACCAGGTGCATGCCCTTACCACCGCCCCCGGCCGTCGCCTTTACCAGCAGCGGGTAGTTCACGGGAGAGTCGTCGGTGGGGTCGTTCGACGACGGCAGAATGGGGACCCCAGCAGCGGCTGCCGCCTCCTTGGCAGCGAGTTTGTCGCCCATGGTGGAGATCACCGACGGGGACGGACCGACCCAGGTCAGGCCGGCCTCCTCGACGGCGGCTGCGAAGCCGGAGTTCTCGGCCAGGAACCCGTATCCCGGGTGCACGGCGTCCGATCCGGTGGCCAGCGCGGCGGCGACCACCGCGTCACCGTCCAGGTACCCGCCGGGTAGCCGGACGGCCTCGTCGGCGTCGGCTACGAACGGGGCGTTGGTGTCGGCGTCGGCGAACACGGCCACGGTCCGCAGGCCCATGGAGCGGGCCGTGCGGAAGATCCGGCGGGCGATCTCGCCCCGGTTGGCGACCAGAACGGACTGCAGGGGGGTGTTCACAGTCGGAACACCCCGTACTTCTCCGCGCCTTCCACCGGTGCTGTCCTCACTACTGAGAGGCAAAGACCGAGAACCGACCGGGTGTCCCTGGGGTCGATAATCCCGTCGTCGCTGATGCTTCCGGTTGCCTCCAGGGCGAGCGATCCCTTTTCCTGGGCGGCTTCGACCTGGCGGACGATCTCGGCGTCGGCCTCCTCGTCGAACTCGAGGCCCTTCCGGGCGGCCCGACCTCGTCGCACGATGGACATCACACCGGCAATCTGCTTCGGGCCCATGACGGCGATCTTGGCCATGGGCCAGAGGAAGGTGAACCGGTTCTCGTAGGCCCGTCCCGACATGGCGTAGGTGCCGGCGCCGTAGGAGGCGCCGATGATGACCGTCAGGTGGGGGACGGTGGAGTTCGTGAGGGCGTTGATCATCTGGGACCCCTTCTTGATGATCCCGGCCTCCTCAGCGTCCTTTCCCACCATGAAGCCGGTGATGTTTTGGAGGAAGACCATCGGGGTGTCCTGGCGGTTGCAGAGTTGGATGAAGTGGGCGGCCTTTTCGGCGGCATCCGGGTGGATCACCCCGTTGTTGCCCAGGATCCCGATCGGGTAGCCGTGGAGGGTGGCGAAGCCGCAGACCATGGTCGGCCCATAGCGGGGCTTGAACTCCTCGAACCGCGAGCCGTCGACTACCCGGCCGATGATCTCCTTCACGTCGACCGGTTGCTTGAGGTCTCTGCTGACCATGCCCATGAGGCCCTCGGGATTGTGCACTGGTTCGTCGGCCACGTAGGACGGCGGGGGGCCGGCCTTGCGCCAGTCGAGGTGCGAGACGACCTCGCGGCACATGCGCAGGGCGTCCATCTCGTCTTCGGCCAGGTAGTCGGCCAGGCCGGACCGTTCGGCGTGGAGTTCGCCGCCGCCTAGGGACTCGTCGTCGGCGTCTTCGCCGGTGGCCATCTTGACCAGCGGTGGGCCGGCTAGGAAGACCTTGGACTGGTCCCTGATGAAGATCGTGTAGTCGGACATGCCGGGCTGGTAGGCGCCGCCTGCTGTCGACGAGCCGAACACGACGCAAACTGTGGGAATCCCCAGCTTGGAGAGCTCAATCATTTCGTAGAAGAACCGGCCTGTCTCGGCGAAATGCTCGAGTCGGGCCCGGCGACGCTTCCCGGTGCCGCCCTCGTTGGTTTGGACCCGCAGGTCGGCTCCGGCCGATTCCACGAAGCTGACGTAGGGCATTCGGTTGTGGCGGGCGATTTCTAGGGCCCGCATCCACTTCTTGGCCATGTACGGGGTCATGGCGCCGCCCAGCACCGTGGGGTCGTTGCCGACCACCACGCACTCCACTCCGGCGATGACGCCAATCCCGACCACGAAGCCGCCGCCGATGGCGTAGGAGGAGTCGTAGCCGGCCAGCGGGCTGATCTCTAGGAAGGGGCTGTCGGGGTCCAGTACGTGGCTGATGCGTTCGCGGATGGGCATTTTGTTCCGGGATCGCAGGCGGGCTGTGGATTCCGGGCCGCCGCCGACTTCGGCCTCGTCCAACAGGTCGTCGATAGCCGCCAGATGTTCGAGCATGTCGGCCCGGTTCTGTTCGAACGCCTCGGAGCCGGTGTCCAGGCGGGATGGGAGGGGAGGGGCGAGCAGTCGCTGCAACATGGCCCAAGCCTAGAGGAGTAAGGAACAGAGGGCAAAGTTACTGTGGGTCTTACCTTTAGGGAGATGTGGGAGGCTCCGACCGTGGGTTTCGGACCGATCGTCGACACCACGTCCCTTGCCTCTGGGGCGGACGGCCCGATCTTCTGTGACGTCCGGTGGTACTTGGACGGACGCTCCGGTCGGGGCGCCTACGACGCTGGGCACCTTCCGGGGGCCGTGTTCGTCGACCTTGAGGAGCACTTGACAGCTAAGCCGGGCCCGGAGGTGGGACGCCACCCGCTGCCCGACCCCGACGACCTGGCCCGGTCCCTCGGGTCACTGGGCATCGGGCCCGACGACTCGGTTGTGGCCTACGACGACGCCGGGGGGATGAGCGCAGGGAGGCTGGTCTGGATGCTGCGGATCCTCGGCCAACCGGCGGCCCTCCTGGACGGCGGCATTGAAGGCTGGGACGGCCCCCTGGAGGTCCAGCCATCGGTCCGGGCGCCTGTCGAGGTCCCGGTCCGGCCGTGGCCCGATGGTGCCTTCGTGGACATTGGGATGGCGGCTGTGGCCGACGTCCTGCTTGACGCCCGAGCCCCTGAGCGTTACCGGGGAGATGTCGAGCCGGTGGACCCCCGGGCTGGGCACGTTCCGGGGGCCGTCAACGCGCCGTTCGCTGCCAACCTGGCCGACGGTCGGTTCCTGCCCCCTGAAGCCCTGGCCAACCGTTACCGGGCTCTCGGGGTGGTTGACGCTGCCGAGGTCGTCGCCTACTGCGGTTCCGGGGTGAGTGCCTGCCACGATCTACTGGCCATGGAGCACGCTGGGCTGGGGCGCGGGCGCCTCTTTGTTGGCTCCTGGTCGCAGTGGAGCGCCTCGGACCGACCGATCGCCACCGGTGACGGTCGGGACACCTGACCAGGCGCCTCCTACACTTCGCCGTCATGAGCGACCGTTCGTGGGGGTTTCGCACCCGGGCCCTCCACGCAGGGGGGCAACCCGACCCGACGACCGGTGCTCGGGCTGTCCCTATCTACCAGTCGACCAGTTTCGTGTTCGACGATGTGGCCGACGCCGCCGACCTATTTGCCCTTCAGAAGTACGGGACCATTTACACCCGGATCTCTAACCCCACCACGGCCGCTTTCGAGGAACGGATGGCCAGCTTGGAGGGGGGCATCGGGGCCGTGGCTACGGCGTCCGGTCAGGCGGCCGAGTTCCTGACCGCCGCCGCCCTAGCCGAGCAGGGCACCAACTTTGTGACGTCGTCTTCCCTGTATGGCGGCACCCACAACATGTTCGACAACACGCTTGGCCGCTTCGGAATCGAGGCCCGTTTCGTGGATGGTGACGACCCGCAGGCTTTTGCGGCGGCCGTCGACGACCGGACACGGTTTCTGTATACGGAGGTCATCGGCAACCCGTCCGGGGCGGTGGCCGACCTGGAGGCTCTGGCCGACGTCGCTCACGCCGACGATCTGCCCCTGGTAGTGGACGCCACGTTCGCCACCCCCTACCTCTGTCGTCCCATGGAACATGGTGCCGACATCGTCGTGCACTCGGCCACCAAGTTCATCGGAGGCCACGGAACCTCGATCGGCGGGGTGGTCGTGGAGTCGGGCCGTTTCGACTGGGGGAGTGGCCGGTTCCCGCAGATGACCGAGCCCAACGCCGGCTACAACGGCCTTCGGTTCTGGGAGAACTTTGGTGAACTGGCCTTCTGTACGAAGCTCCGGGCCGAGCAGTTGCGTGACGTGGGTGCCTCGCTGTCGCCGTTCAACGCGTTCCTCTTGCTCCAGGGGCTGGAGACCCTGCCCCAGCGGATGGAAGAGCACGTAGCCAACGCCCAGGCGGTGGCCGGCTTTCTGGACGCTCACACGGCCGTTGGCTGGGTGGCCTACGCCGGCCTGGATGCTTCGCCCTACCGGGACCTGGCCGACCGTTACATGCCAAAGGGTCCGGGTGCCGTGTTCACCTTCGGAGTTGTCGGTGGTCGGGAGGCTGGGGCGGCGTTCATCGAGCGACTGCAGCTGATCAGTCATTTGGCCAATGTGGGCGACGCCCGGACGCTGGTTATCCACCCAGCGTCTACTACCCACCAGCAGCTCTCCGACGAGGCTCTCGCGGCCGGCGGGGTGGGCCCCGACATGGTCCGTCTTTCTGTCGGGCTGGAGGACCTCGACGACATCCTGTGGGACCTAGACCAGGCATTGGGAGGCGAGGTGTGACTGGTCCACAATCCGGCATCGACGGGTGGAGCCCGCCGTCGGTCGCTGAGCGACGGCGCCTGCTAGCCGGTATCCGGACGGTGGCCATGGTCGGGGTGTCAGCCAACCCTGCCCGCCCCTCCAACTTCGTCGCCACCTACCTTCTAGGCACCGACTTCGAGGTTCACTTCGTGAACCCGACGGTCGACGAGGTCCTGGGTCGACCCTGCGTTCCCTCGCTGGCCGACCTGCCGGTCGTGCCCGATTGCGTTGACGTGTTCCGTCGACTGGAGGACGTCCCGGCGGTGGCCGACGAGGCGGTGGTCGTTGGAGCACGTCTCTTCTGGACGCAGTTCGGCTTGTGGAGTCCTGAGGCAGCCCGGACGGTGCTCGACGCCGGCCTGGACCTCGTCATGGACCGCTGCCTCAAGGTCGAGCACGCCCGTTTCCACGGTGGGCTGCACCTGGCCGGGTTCGACACCGGCATCATCGACTCCCGCCGAAGTTGAGCCGGTCCGCCGGTCGGCGGTTCAGCGGGGTTCGCAGACCACCAACGGGATGTCCCGGTCGGTCCGGACCTGGTAGTTGGCGTAGTCAGGCCAGGCGGCAATGGCTGCCGGCCACCGCTCGGCCTTCTCCTGCGGTGGGGCCGTGCGGGCCACCAGGTGGTGCACCTCGGCCCGGTCCTGGATGGTGACCTCGGGGTTGGCCTGCAGGTTCAGGTACCAGACCGGATGGTTCGGGGCGCCACCCATGGAGGCCACGACCAGGTAGTCGCTCCCGTCGTGGACCCGGATCAGCGGGGTTCGGCGCAACTTCCCGGACTTCCGACCGGTGGTGCTCAGGATGATGCACTGGGCCCCGTTGAAATCGAAGCCGTCCTTACCATCGGTGGCCAGATAGCGCTCCACGTGGTCAGCGACCGGTTCCCAGGGGCTGGGGGCGTACTCGAGATCGCTCATGGTGCGACCCTACGGGCCGTCTGCGGGCTGCGACGATCCCAGCCCTCGGACGAGGTCCAGGGCCCGGCCCAAGGTGGCCAGCCGCTCGTCCAGGGTGTCGCCAGCCGGGTAGAGACGGATGTGGGAGATCCCCACGTCACGCCAGAGGGCAAGGCGGTCGGCGACCTGAGACTCGTTGCCTATGAGGGTGGTGGCCAGGACCATGGCGTCGGGGATTGACGCAGCCGCAGCGTCTCGTCGACCAGCTAGCCACAGGGCCTGAGACTCAGCAGCCTCCTTGGCGAAGCCCTGCCGGGCGTAGGCCGCGTTGTAGAAGTTTGTGTCTGCGGATCCCATTCCGCCGAGACTGAATGCCAGGCCAGGCTTGCGGGCCGCGACCATCTCGGCGAGGTCGTCGTCGTCCCTGGCGAATGCCACCTCGGCGCCCTGACACAGGTCGAGGTCGGCCAGCGTCCGCCCGGACCGGGCCGCTCCCTCAGCTAAGGCGTCCATCGACGACTGTGCGCCCTCGGGGACGAAGCTGGTGCCTAGCCAGCCGTCTGCGACTTCGCCGGTCAGGGCCAGCATCCGCGGTGACAGGGAGGCGATATAGACGGCCAATGGAATGTCGCCGGGAAGGAGCGACAGCCTCAGGGCCTTCCCCTCGCCGCCCGGCAGGGGCAGTCGGACCTGGGCGCCGTCCAGAATCAGCTTCTCGCCGGCTTCGGCCATGCGGACCACCTCGATCGTTTCCCGCATTCGGGTGAGTGGACGGCCGAACGGGACGCCGTGGAGGCCTTCGATCACCTGTGGCCCGGAGGCACCAAGGCCCAGGGAAAACCGACCGTCGGTGATGCGCTGCAGGGTGAGAGCGGTCATCGCCGTATTGGCAGCTGATCGCGCCCCCACCTGGAAGACACCGGAGCCGAACGTCATCCGGTCGGTGTGCTGAGCCAGGGCGGCGATCGGCGTGGCGGCGTCACCACCCCACGCCTCGGCCACCCAGCAGTGGTCCACCCCTAGCCGCTCGGCCTCGGTTACGTAGGTCACGAGATCGGGCCAGGCGCCACTTTCGGCAGTTAGCTGGATTGCCGTTCGCATAACGGTCATGTCGTTGGCCCCCCGAGGGTGCGTAGCGTACGCACCGACCCGACGGTGCGGCCCCACGGCCGCCCGACGGACTGTTGCCCGCCGCATTCTTGGAGGCCTCCCCGTGACCGCACCCGACCTTGAGGTCCTCCACCCGAAGTTCATTGACCACCTCCTGGGCCACCGTTCCGATTCCGGCATCGACGGCTTCCTGGGGCTCCAGGTCGTGGAGTTGGAAGCCGGTCGGCTGGTCGTCGAGTTCGAGGTGCTCGACGACCACCTCACCTTCATCGGGAACATGCACGGCGGTTGTCTGGCCGCCCTGTGCGACCACTGCCTCGGATTGGTGCTCTACCCGGTCATGCCGCCCGGTTCGTGGGCGGCCACCACGGAGTTCAAGGTCAATTACCTCCGGCCAGTTAGCGGTGGTACTTGCCGGGCTGTGGCGGAGATCCAGTCCCTGACCCGACGGTCGGCTGTGGTCACCATCCAGGTTGAAAACGACGGACGCCTAGCCGCCCTGGCCCAGGGCACCTGCACGGTCAAGCTGGCCGAGGAGAAGGACGGTTGATTCGGCCGATCGGTCGTCCGTCGGCGGTCCAAAGCAGGGAATGGGCGGGACGGGGCCGCCGATACGATTGGCCCCGCTTCCGCCCCGGGTGGGAGCGATGCACCGGTGCCCGAGCGGACCAAGGGAACGGCCTGCAAAGCCGTAAAGCCGCGGGTTCAAATCCCGCCCGGTGCTCGACGAATCGGGCGATCCGCAACAGCGGGTCGGGGCGGCCGATGAGCAACGGGGGAACCCCATGACCAGCGAGGGACCAGAAACCGGACCGACGGATGAAGCAGGGGAGGCGACGCTGCCCCACACCCCGCCGTTCGGCATCAAGGCCGTCCACCCGGGTGACGAACCACCGGTGACGCCACCGGGAGCCGAGGACGAGCCGCGCCGCCGGGAACGACCGGCCGGTAACGGCCTGGCCGCCATGGCGTCCACCATCGGGGTGGTGCTGGCCATCATGGGGACCTTCCTCCCGTGGATCGTGGTCGACCATCTGGACGGCACCGTGGAGCGTCTCATCGGCTGGGATGTGGCGCTAGACGCCGTAGTGGTGCTGGTTGCCGGGTTGGTGGCCGCCGTGGTGGCCGGCGCCCTGTGGGTCGGCCAGCGGGGCCTGGTCCACAAACTGGTCCTCCTGGTCGCTGGGGGAGTGTTGCTAGCCGTCACCGGCATAGAGATCTCCGACATCCGGGCCGTCGACGCCGCGTCCAGCTTGGACCGATCGATCGGGTCGGGCCTGCCGGTGGTGGCCATTGGTGGCGTGCTGCTCCTCGGCGGTGCCCTGCTGGACCGCGGTCGCTGGTCGCTCGGCGACCGCTAACCGGAACCCCGCCGCCCGTGGGCCGGGTGTGCGCATCGGAGGCCACCGCTACGCTGATCCGCTCCGGGGCCGTTAGCTCAGTTGGCTAGAGCACCTGCATGACGCGCAGGGGGTCGGGGGTTCGAGTCCCTCACGGCCCACGCTTTGGGTACTGACGAACCAAGAGTGATCTTCGATGGCCAGTGCGCGCTTTGTCTCCGGTTCGTCGGATGGGCCAGGGCCCACGTGGGTGAGCAAGTTTCCTTCGTGCCGGCGCTGTCGATTGATGCGAAGGCGGTTGGTCTCAGCCAAACGGATCTCAAGTCGTCAGTCTGGATCGTGGAGCCTGGTGGTCAAAAGGCGACAGGAGCCGACGCTGTAGTTCGCGTCCTTGGCTTCATCGGAGGGCCCTGGAGAACGGTGGCGGCTATCGCTCGAGTACCACCTTTCTCTGCGGTCTGCCGAATCGGATACCGCGTTGTTGCTCTCAACCGACATCGGCTCAGTTCTTGTTGCGACGATTCCTGTAACCAGTCGGGTCATGACGATTAGGAGCAGTGTGTGAACAGCCCAGAAGAAACAGCCATGGAAACGACGCGTCCCGTCGTTGTGACCGGAGCGACCGGTTACGTGGGAGGACGGCTGGTTCCACGACTCCTTGAAACAGGTCAAGCTGTCCGGCGTCGGGCGTCCCTCGGAGTAGAGACGCGCATAGGTGTCTATGTCTGAGTAGTGAGGTCAGTTCGGACTGCTGAGAGCGAGTTCAGCCACCGTCCGGAGCCAGAGGTCGTGTCTTGGATCCAACACGTCAAAGTGGGTACCGGTGTCAGAGAAGATCCCGACTGCTCCGGGAATCAACGCACTCTGGCTTATCGGCACAATCTGGTCATACCGCCCATGAACGGCGATGATCCGATAGCCATCGAAGACTGGTTGGGCGACCCGGTAGCGCTCTGGAACCTCATCGGGCTCTCCACCAAGTAATGCTTCCACTGCACCCCATCCGAGGTTCACCTCGGCGGCCAACCGCAGGTCGACGACGGCAGCTTGGGCAACCACGGTGTGTGGTTCGACTACAGGCCTCGCTCCTGGGTCATCAGGAGATAGGCGGCCCCGGCTCCCTGCCCAGAGTGCAAGGTGACCGCCGGCCGAGTGCCCGATCACGATCACATCGTCGAGCGCAAGTGGCTCATCCACTTGTGCGAGATGGTCGATGGCCCGGGCGATGTCATCCAACGTTCCCGGATAGCCCCCTCCTGGATCACCGACCGACCGGTAATCGACGTTCCAAGTCGCAACTCCCCGTGCAGTCACATCTTCAGCCAGGGGCGTCATCAACGAGCTGTCAAAACCCGACCGCCAGAATCCCCCGTGAATGAAAACTACGACCTGGAAGGGACCGTCTCCCGGAGGAACCCTGAGATCGCCAGCTTGGAGAGGATCCTCTCCATAGGAGATGCGGCGAAGTCGTTTCTCCCCTGCGGGGTCGAGATCAGGCTCCTTTTCTCCTCCGAGGGAAGCGAGGGAAGTGGTTACCCCCGTTGTTGGCACCGTTGTTGGCACCGTTGTTGTTGGCACCGTCGTCGAGGCAAATGAGGCAGGGGCGTCGCCGCTGCACGCGGCCCCGATGGCACACATCGAAAGAACCCCCAGGCAAATGGCCACCCTTATGAGCCTGCAGTGGCGG
>CZRM01000150.1_pt1 | contig 21275 bp, 18 predicted proteins | sample 1125721 | NCBI WGS metagenome assembly CZRM01 (sample SAMEA3597868, study PRJEB11362) | Hydrothermal vent metagenome genome assembly | biome: marine hydrothermal vent biome; feature: marine hydrothermal vent; material: ocean water | place: Atlantic Ocean | collected 2010-09-19/2010-10-04 | reverse complement strand
CACCCATCACCAGATTCTGGCGGACCGTCATGTCCGGGAAGACGCCGTTACCCCCGGGGAGTTGCTGGATGCCGAGGCGGGACCGGAGTTGCGGCGAGGTGTAGGTGACGGTGCGTCCATTGAGCCGGACGACGCCCCGCCGGGGCATACCGAGGCCACTAACCACTCGCAGGATGGTGGACTTGCCGGCCCCGTTGGTGCCCAGGAGAGCCAACGTCTCGCCCCGGCGCACCTCGAAGCCCACGTCGAACAGGACCTGGACCGGCCCGTAGGAGAAGTCCACGTTGTTGACTTGTAGGACAGGGACGTCGGAGGGGTCGGACGCCCGTCGCTGTTCGGCCTGCTCGTCGAGCAGTTCTTGGACGTTCTGCGATAGGTCATGGCGGACGTGGCGAGCGCCCCGGAACATGATCCAGCCACCGATGATCGAGGAGGGGACGGTCAGGACCAAGGTGGTGACCCGGGGTCCCCAACTGTCGGCGAACATGAACGAGATCAGGCCCCCACCTGTTCCCCCGATGAAGAAGATGTAGAGGGTGATGAGCGCCGTTCCGGTACCCCGGAGTCGGTAGGGGACGATGGCCTGGATGAGCGGACCGACCATCGCGAAGGCTGTGCTGAGCATTACCTGGGTGGGGATGGATAGGGCGATGAATAGCGGCACGGTGGGCATGGCCCACTGGATGGGCTTGAAGATCGCAGACAGGCCGATTAGGGCACCGACTAGGTGGAGGGTGCGGGTGGGGTTTTCTCGCCACAGCCGGTCGAACTTCGGCCCGACGTAGATGAGGGCCAGCACGGTGAATAAGCCGGCCGTGGTGGCCCAGGCGCCGCGCTCGAAGGATTCCAGGCCGAACTTGTCCTCCAGCCAAAGGTTCTCCAGCACCGGTGCGGTGAATAGGCCGAAACCCAGGGCGCTGAACCCGACGACCACCGTCTTCATGGTCCGGATCTGCATGAGGCGTGAGAACGCGGCGTCCATGGAAACTGGGAGCGGGTCGTCCTCGGTGAACGACTCTTTCAGGACGTCCTCCTTCTCCCAGCGCCCCCGCTGGGGCTCACGGAGAAAAAAGGCAGCCAAGGCGGCTACGGCCACCGGAATGCCGAGCAGGTAGTAGGCCCACCGCCATCCGTCGATCTCGCCCGGGCCATTAGCCAGCGCGGCGATGCCGCCCACCAGGATGGGGCTGAGGACGGCGAACAGGCGGCCCACTCCCTTGTCGAGGGCGCCGATCCGACCGCGGATACCGATGGGGTACGTATCGGCGATGGTCGAGGAGTGGACGGGGATGGTGTTGGCCTTGGCGATGCCCACCCCGAACCGGGCCCAGAAGAAGGCGAAGGCGTTCACCGCCATGCCCGAGAGGGCCACCATGGCGGCGAACACGATGCTGGACCAGCCGATGATCGGGATCCGGCGCATCCGGTCGGCGGCCCAGCCCATGGGGATGGCCCCCAGGACCACGAAGGCACCGGAGGCGCTGGCGATGAAGGTGATCGTGCCGTCGCTTACCCCGAAGGTGTCGCGGATGTCGGGGGCCAAGACGGAGATGGCGGCCGTCTGGAGCTCATCGAGGGAGTTCAGGACCATCAGGACCACGAACGTGGCCGCACCGCCCCCCATGGCCAGGCCCTTGCGGAGAGAGATTCCCTCGCTCTTCACCCCAGGGAGAAGGTCGTCGGGGAACAGCACCTGGTCGGCCTGTCCCTCGGCGTGTCGGGCCGCCTCTTCGGCCAGCACGGTGGTAGCCAGCGACGCCGCGCTAGCCGTTCGGCCGTCGTCGTCCCGGTTGCCGACCGGGTCGTCGTTCGGGTCGTCGTTCAGGTCGTCGTCCATCGGCTGGTTCTTTCACCCCCACTCAACCGCGGGGAACATCTTTCCACGGTGTATTGCGGTCGTGTCCCGGTTCTCGTGGAAGGCCCAGCGAGCGTTCGGCCAGATTGTTCTTCTGCACCTCGGTGGTTCCGCCGCCGATCGAGATGCTGAACCGATTTATCACCTCGGCTTGGATCCAGGTGCTGGTCCGGTCGGTGTCGACCATGCCCGCAGGTCCGGCCAACTCGGCGGCCAGGTCACCGGTCAAGACCTTGGTGGCGGCTGCCATGACTTTGGTCAGTCCCGGGTCGAACGGCGGTTCGCGCCCGTCGCGGACTGCGGCCTGGATGCGCTGCCCCATGAGTCCCTGGAGGCGTTCCCGGGTGATGACAGTGGCCAGGCGCTGGCGGATTCGGGGGTCGTCCAGGCCACCGTGTTGGGCAGCCAGGTCTCGCAGCCGGTCGGAAGCCGGGACCCCGCCACCTCGACCGATAAAGGCGGCCTCGTTGGCCAGCACGGTGCGGGCGGGTGCCCAGCCTCCGTGAATTTCGCCGACCACCTGGTCTGCTGGGACGCGGACCCCGGTGAGGAAGACCTCGTTGAAGTGAGTTGACCCGTTGGCCTGCACGAGGGGACGAACCTCGACGCCGGGCGACGACATGTCGACGAGCAGGAACGTGATGCCACGATGCTTGGGGGCATCGGGGTCGGTACGGGCCAGGAGGAAGCCCCAGTCTGCGAACTGGGCGCAGGAGTTCCAAACCTTCTGGCCGTCTACCACCCAGTGGTCGTCGTCTCGAACGGCACGGGTAGCCAGTCCGGCCAGGTCCGATCCAGCACCCGGTTCGCTAAACAGCTGGCACCAGGCCACCTCACCGCTGATGAGGGAGGGGAGGAACCGAGAGGTGACGGCCTCGGTGGCGTGGACCTGGAGGGTGGGACCGAGCATTGCGATGGTGGAACCGATGAACCCGGCGTGGGAGCCGAAGCTGGCCGACTCCTCACGGAAGACGCGCTCGGCCCACGAAGGTCGTCCAGCGCCCCCGAATTCGCTGGGCCAGGTCAGGCCAGCCCATCCGTGTGTGGCCAGGGTGCGTTGCCAGTCACGGCCACGTTCGAAGTAAGACCGGGCCTGCTGGTCGTCGGGGAACCCGGACACCTGCCATGGGTCGATGGCGGCCAGGGGCTCGGCATGTTCGGTTAGGAAGGCGCGTGCTTCAAGCCGGAAAGCCGCTTGGTCGGCCGGCTCGGTGACCGCCCGGTCAGAGGTGGCGGTGGAATCGCCGGGGAGGTCAGACACGGCCAACAACGCTAGTGGGATCCAGAATCTGACGGACCATCAAGAAACGGCTTTCCCTGTGGCCGCAACGATTTCCGGAGGTCAGGTGGGTCGTCAGGCCAGGGGGTCGGTGTCGTCGATCTGCTCGAAGACACGCTTGACCTTGCCCACCTCGGTCCGGGGCATCGACCCCTCGGGGACCATCTCAACGCCGGCTCGGATACGGATCCGGTCGGCCAGTACCCGGGTGAGTCGCTCGGTAGCTTCAGGGATCCGGTTACCGGCCTCGGCCGTGGCCTCGGCCCGGACCCGGATTTCGGCCATGGTCCCTCGACGGTCCACGACGATGGCGTAGTTGGTACCAACGTCCGGATCGTCCATCAGAACGGTCTCGATCTCGCGGGGGTAAACGTTGATACCTCGGATCACCAGCATGTCGTCGGCCCGGCCGGTGAGGCGGGAGATCCGGGTCCAGTGCCGTTCGGGGACACCGGGCTGGTCCTCGGGGAGGATCCGTGTGATGTCTCCGGTGCGGTAGCGGAGGACGGGCATGGCCTCCTTGGTCAGGGTGGTGAGGACCAGCTCGCCGTACTCGCCGTCGGGCACCGTCTCCCCGGTCTCTGGATTGACAATCTCGGGCAGGAAGTGGTCGTCAAACACGTTCAGGGCGCCCAGGTCGTCGGGGGCCTCCATGGCTACCCCGGGGCCGATGACCTCGGACAAACCGTAGATGTCCAGAGCGGTGTAGCCCCCGCCCCATGCCTCGTTGATGCGGTCGCGCATGCCCTCGGACCACGGCTCGGCACCCAGAATTCCTACCTCGACCCGTAGACGGTCCAAGATTCCCCGTTCCCTAGCCCGCTCGGCTAGGACCAGCGAAAAAGACGGGGTAGCCGACATGATGCGGCTGCCTAGGTCCTCCAGTAACTGGAGTTGCAGGGTGGTGTTCCCCCCCGACACGGGTACCACGGTGCACCCCAGACGCTCGCCGCCGTAGTGGAGTCCCAGGCCGCCGGTGAACAGGCCGTATCCGTAACCGTTGTGGAGGATGTCACCAGGCCGGGCACCGGCCAGCACGAGGGCCCGGGCGTTGACCTCGGCCCACACGGCCAGGTCGTGGGGGGTGTACACGACGATGGTCGGCTTGCCGCTGGTCCCCGAACTGGCATGGAGACGCGTGGTGGCCTCCATCGGGGAGATAACCATGCCCAGCGGGTACTGCTCCCGAAGGTCCTGCTTGACCGTAAACGGAAGCCGGCCCAGGTCGTCCAACGAGGTGACGGACCCCGGGTCTATGTCGGCCAGGCGCTCTTCCCAGAAGGCGTTGCCGCTGCCAGCGAGCCGGACCACCAGATCGGACAGCAGTTGGCCCTGGAGGTCCTTCTTGGCGTCACCGGCCAGGCCGGCGGCGTCGAGCGGCTCACCGGTCTGCAGAGTGGGCATCGCCGGACCCTAGGACCCGTCGGCCTGGTGGCCAAAGAATCGAGCGGGCTCCGTCACCGTGGACCGGCCCGCACCACCGCACTAGCCACAATGAGGTCCCAGACGGCTAGGCCGACCGACTTGAACAAGGTGACCTCGTCATTGGACGAACGACCGGCCGTCCCAAGGCACAACTCGGCCAGGTCGCCGCGAACCTCGTCGAAGGACCACCGACCCTCATCGGCCGCCGTGATCAGGTCACCGGCCTCGTCGGCTGCCGCATGCCGGTCGTCGACAAAGACAGCGGACCGTCGGAGGAGGTCGGCATCGACCTCCCGGCGGGCCGTCGAGTAGGAGCCGACCAGGCCCACGTGGGTCCCGGGCCGGACGGCGTGGGTGGGGACCACCGGCGTGGCCGACGACGTGCAGCCGCACACCAGGTCGCATCCGGCGGCCTCGGTCGGGGACCCGGTCACCGCCTGGCGGTCCCCGACGTCGAGGCCGGCCACGAACCGGTCGGCCGAGTCCGCGGTCCGGCCAGACACCACGATCCGTTCCACGGTGGGCCGGACGGTCAGCATGGCGGCCACGTGGCCCCTCGCCTGGACACCGGTGCCGAAGATCCCCAGGGTGGTGGCATCCGGTCGGGCTAACACGTCGGCGGCCAATGCCGAGGCGGCCGGGGTCCGCAGAGTGGTCAGGGCCGAACCGTCCAGGGTGGCCGTCGGTACCCCGGTCTCCCGATCGCAGTACAGGTAGAAGCCATGGATCAGGGGCAGGTCGCGGTCCCGGTTCCCCGACACCACGCTCACCACCTTCACGCCGATCCCAGCCGGGGAGACGGCCGGCATCAGGAGGAAGTCATCTCCCTCACCCAACGAGACCTGAGACCGGGGGTGTAATTCCCCCAGTTCCCTGGATCCCTCCCGCAGGGCCTCGATGCAGGTTGACAGGTCGACCACGGACCGAATGGCCTCAGCGTCGAAGTGGGGTAGGGGTCCGGGCATCTGGCCTCCGGTCAGCGAAACAGGAATCCCGATCCGAGCGGATCGTGGCGGTCGAGGTGGAAGGTGCTGGTGGCGTGACGGTAAGCCGACCCTTCGATGGTGGTCGTCACGGTGTCACCGGTCGTGGCCACCACGCGGCCGGTGAACTCCCCGCCGGCCAGCCCCCGGTTCTGGAACGCCTGGCCGACGTCGACCATCCCGAGGTGGTGGAGGAGGGCCAGGCGGGCCGAGGTCCCAGATCCGCACGGCGACCGGTCAACCTGACCGTCGGCAAAGACGGTCACGTTCCGCTGGTGGAGGGGGTCCCCGTCCAGCGTCTCATGGAGGATGGAGCCATAAAGCCCGGAAAGGCGGTCATCGCCGGGGTGGCAGCACGAGGGGTGGTCGCCGAGCACCGCGCGTACCTCCCTGTCCAGGGCGGTCAGGTCGTCGACCCGGTCGGCGGTGGCCGTGACGTTCAGGTCGTCGACGGCCACTGAGGCGTAGAAGGCGCCCCCGAACGACACGTGAGCCGTGACCGGGCCGAACGACGTCTGAACCTTCAGGTCGGTGGCCGAGACGTAAGACGGGACGTTGGTGAACCGGACGGAGGCGACACAACCGTCCAACAACCGGGCGACCGTTGGTAGGCGGCCTGACGGGACGTCGATCACCACCGGAACCTCGCCGTTGACCGGAGCGGCGATCCGACCGGTGTCGACGGCCCACGTGGCCAGGGCGATGGTGCCGTGTCCGCAGGCCGTCGAGAAGCCGTCCTTGTGGAAGAACACCACACCGATGTCGCCGGCGTCGTCGTCCGGGGGGACGACCATCCCGCCGTACATGCCGGCGTGGCCCCGGGGTTCGTAAACCAGGTATCTGCGGTGGTCGTCTAGGTGGTTCATGGCCCAGGACCGTCGGTCCAGCACGGTAGACCCCCCCATGGGCCCGAGATCGACGATTCGGAAGGGCTCTCCGGCCGTGTGGTAGTCGTCGGCCCGGATGCCGTCCAGGGAGTCCCGGGTCATGACAACGAACCGTACTGCGGCCTTCGGGTGTCGCCCGGATCGACGCCCACCCGGCTACCAGGTAGCCGTGGGGTCGAGGGCGAACACCTCGCGCATCCGTTCCAGGAGCGGGGTAAAGGCAGGGCTGCGGTCTCGGCGCCCGTTCGGGGGAGAGGGGACGGTGCACGACGGGTCGACCCCGAAGCGGTCCCGGATCCGTCCGGTCCAGGTGGGCAGGCAGGTATCGAAGGGGGCAGCCGCGACACCGGCGGCGACGGCCTCGTCCTCGCCGGGCACCGGGTCGAACAAGCCGACGGCGACGGGCAGGAGGTCATCCAGCGCGGCGAGGAGCCGTTCCCGGCTGTCGGATCCGACCAGCAGAACGTCGAGCAGGCCGTCGGCGTGGCGTCGGTGGAACCACTCCTCGGAGGCCGCCCGGACAGCCGCCTCGGCCAACGGGACCAAAGTGGACTCGGACACCAGATCCCATCGGAGCTCCTCGGCGGCGTCGTAGAGCCAGTGCCGGACCAGGGCATGGCCCCAGTCCCCGGACGGCTCCTCCACCAGTCGGCAGCTACGCCAGTCAGCGGGGTCACGGTGGAAGGCCAACTCGTCGATGGCCGGGTCCACGACGCCTGTCGGGTCGCCGTCTCCGGCCACGATGGCGTACAGGGATGCCGCATGCCCCAACTCGTCCTGACCGATGGAGCAGAAGGCCAGGTCCTCCTCAAGAAATGGGGCCACGCCAATCCACTCGGCGTGCTGCTGGCCCATCAGGTGTTCGTCGTCGGCGAACGCCAGGAGGAACTCCCGGATGCCGTTGGTCAGCCCGGAAGCGGTCACCGGTCATCCTCCTCGCGAAGTTGCCGGCGGCGGACTGCGATGCGCTCGCCATCATTGTGCCGGTGGGGCTTGTCGGCGTTGGGGGCCACGAAGTCCGCGTCACCGATGATCAGGTCCTCGCGGTCCACCAGCCACAGCCGGTCGCCTTCGGCCCGCCGGAGGTAGCTCTCCCGGGCCAGGACCAGGGCCATCTCGGGGTCGGGCGCGTCGAGCGAGCCGGCGTGCCGGTACTCGTCCCGCCCGTCCTTCTTCAGGAACACCTCGTAGCGCTTCATGCCCGGCCTCCAGACGACGACCGCATGACCTCCACGACCTCGGAACACGCCGGACAGGAGTGCACGGCCCGGCAACGGCTGGGGCCGAACAGCGAGGTTTCGGTGGTTGGGGCGCCACAGCGGGGGCAGGACACTGGTTCAACACCGATCCGGACGGCCACTGTGAACTCCTGGGCCATGGCCTGCCGGGCCTCGTCACTTACCCGGTCGACGGTCCACGCCGGGGCACCCAGCCACCGCACGTCGCACGATGAGACGCCGGCGACCGACCCGACGACAGCCTGGACGTCATTGGCGATCATGGACAGCGCCGGGCAGCCGGAGAAGGTGGGGATGAGACCTACGACCACGTGTCCGTCCAGTGTGACGTCCAGCGTCTCCAGCAGGCCGAGGTCCACGACGGAAATTCCCGGGTACTCCGGATCGTCGACGCTGGCGATGGCGGTCCGCACCCGCTCGACGGTGGTCATACCGCGGCTCCCGCTGGTCCCGGAGCGCGTTCCGGAGCGCGGTCCATGGCCTCCCGTACCCAACCGGTGTCGGCCCAGTTGGCGGCGGCATTGGCAATACGTCGGGCCGAGTCCGGTCCGCCCATAGCCAGGGTGCGTCGCAGCGGCTCCCAGTCGATGGGTCCGGAGGTCCAGGTCCCGGCCTCTGAGTCATGGACGAGGTCAGGGTCGGGGATGGCAAAGCCGTAGGAGATCAGGAGCGGCGCGAACTTCTGGACCCACCGGGCCCGCAGGATCTCGTTGCGCTCCGACTTGATGTGCCATCGCAGCAGCACGTCGTCGGGCTGTGAGTCGGGTCCGAAAAGTTGGAGGGCCGGCCACCACCAGTCGTCCAACGAGGCCTGGAACAGGGCCCGCTGGATCTCGGTTCCCTCGGCGATCAGGAGCATCCGCTCCTCGCCCATCCGCATGTGGAACCCCTCCTCGGTGATGATCCGCTTCAGGATCCGGCGGTACGGGCCGTAGGAGCAGTTCTTGAACACGGCCTGCTGGGTAGCCAGGGCGGCCGCGTCGACCAGGAACGAGATGGCCACCTGGTCGCCCCACGTTTTGGCCCGGTAGTGGAAGACGTTGTGGAACCTGGACCGACCAGCGAAAAGGTCTTCCAGCATCTCTCGTCGGTGTTTGATCCCCATGTCGGCGGCCACCATGTACAAGAGGTGGCCATGGCCGATCTCGTCCTGGGTTTTGGCCAGCACAGCCATCTTGTGCCGGAGGCCGGGGGTCTTTGGAATCCAGTCCCGCTCGGTCAGGCCGCCCATCAGCTCGCTGTTGGCGTGCATCTCGATGAAGGCGAAGACGGCCTGCCGGTAGGCGTCGGGCATGTCGTCGTCGACCTCCACAATCCCTCCGTCATCCAGGAAGGCCTCGAAGGCCACCATGGAGGCCCAGGACCGTGCCATCAGGCCGTCTCCTCGTCCGGGGCACCGTTCACGCCGGGCCGGTTGGCAACCATGGTCAGGACGTCGTATGCGGCGACCACCTCGTCGTCCTGGTTGGAGACCTGGGCGTCCCACACCACCTCGCCGTAGCCGGCCCCGGCCCGCAGGGTCTTGCGCTTGGCGGTCAGCCAGACGGTCAGCGTGTCGCCGGGGTAGGTGGGCTTGGCGAATCGGCAGCGGTCTACCCCGTAGTTGGCCAGGACCGGCCCCGGATCGGGCCACACGAAGAGACCGGCGGCCAGGGAGAGCACCAGGTAGCCGTGGGCCACCCGGCCGCCGAAAATAGGGCTGGCCGCCGCGGCCTCCTCGTCCATGTGGGCGTAGAAGTGGTCACCGGTGGATTCGGCGAAGTTTTCGATGTCGGCCAGGGTGACGGTGTGCGACCCAGTGTGGACGGCCGTGCCGACTCCCAAGTCGTCGAAGTGGAGTTTGAACGGGTGGTCCCGGTCGACGTGGCGAGTGGCGCCGGGCATCCACTGGCCGGTGACCGCGGTGAGTACGTCGGGGGAGCCCTGTACGGCCGTGGTCTGAAGGTGGTGCCGGACGCCCCGGAGGCCGCCCATCTCTTCGCCGCCGCCGGCCCGTCCGGGCCCACCGTGGACCAGTGCCGGGAGCGGCGACCCATGGCCCGTGCTGGTGGCGGCTACCGAGGCGTCCACTACGTGGACCCGGCCGTGGTGGGAGGCGATGCCCAGCGTCAGGTGGGCGGCCTCGTCGGCATCGCCGGAGTAGATAGAGGCCACGAGGCTGCCCCGACCCAGGGCGGCTAGGTGGACGGCGTGGTCGGGGTCGTCGTAGCCGACCAGGGTGCAGACCGGGCCGAATGCCTCGACGTCGTGGACCGGACCTGCCTCGGGGTCGCCGGCCCTGAGCAGGGTGGGGGCCAGGAACGCTCCTACGGCAGGGTCCACGTCGTGGAAGGTGCAGGTGTCGACCACCACGTTGGTCGTCGTGCACAGGTCGGCAATGGCGGCCCGTACCTCGTCCCGCTGCCTGGTGCCGACCAGTGCCCCCATGTCGGTGTCCGGGTTCGACGGGTCACCGACGCGGACCTCGGTTAGGGCGGCGGCCAGGGCCTCAGTGGCCGTCTCCAGGTGTGACCGGGGTACCAGGGCCCGACGGATGGCCGTGCACTTCTGGCCTGCCTTGACCGTCATCTCCCGGACCACCTCGGCTACGAATAGGTCGAACTCGGGGGTTCCCGGTTCAGCGGACGGCCCAAGGAGGGCGGCGTTCAGGGAGTCGGCCTCGGCGTTGAACCGGACTGACCGGTTGACAAGCCCGGGATGGGTCCGGAGGAGGGCTGCGGTGATGGCCGATCCGGTGAAGCCGACCGCGTCCTGTCCGTCGAGGTGGTCGAAGAGGTCGCCGACGTCGCCACAGATCAACTGGAGGGCGCCGTCAGGGAGGATGCCGGAGTCGACGATCAGACGGACCATGGCCTCGGTCAGGAACGCCGTGGGGGTGGCCGGCTTGACGATGGTGGGCAGGCCGGCCAGGAGCGCCGGGGCCAGCTTCTCCAGGGCTCCCCAGCATGGGAAGTTGAAGGCGTTGACCTGGACGGCGACGCCCCGGCGGGGGGTGGCCACGTGGGCGGCGAGGAACGAGCCGTCCCGAGCCAGGACTTCCGGTTCGCCCTCTAGGAGGACGTGGCCGTTGGGGAGTTCTCGCCGTCCCTTCGAGGCGTAGCCGAGGAGTACTCCGGCCCCGCCCTCGATGTCGACCCAGGAGTCGGCCCGGGTGGCCCCGGTGGCCGTGGATAGGTCGTAGAGGTGGTCCTTTTCGGCTAGGAGATGTTGGCCGAGGGCCTTGAGCAGGGCGGCTCGTTCGTGGAAGGTGAGGGCCCGTAACGCCGGTCCGCCGACATGGCGGGCGTGGTCGACGACGGCTGAGAAGTCGATGCCGTCGCTGGAGACCCCGGCTACGGGTCGACCGGTCACCGCGTGGTGGGTGGCGAAACCCTCCCCGGGCGGTGAGTGCCATCTCCCGTAGACGTGGCTTTCGAGCGTTCGCACTGGCTCTCCCCGACGGGCGCGTTGCCGGACGGCCCGACGACCTCTCCAATCTAATCAAACCTTTGATTATCCTGTCAAGGGGTCAGAGTGGTTTGGAGCCCCCGGTGGCGGTGGGCGACGATGATGGGCCATGCCGCCGTTGATGCTCCGGCCCCGGGCCGCCCTGATGATGGCCACCGGGCTGGAGGACGTGGTCCTAGACGGCGGGGCCCGAACCAGGTTGGAGGCGATGGTGGACCTGGTCTCGCCGACTCCCGAGGATCTCGCGTCCGACCTCCCAGCCGAGGTTGAGATTCTGGTCACCGGGTGGGGATGCCCGGCCCTCGACGCCGGCGCGCTGGCCTACCTGCCGATGCTCCGACTGGTGGCCCATGCCGCAGGAACCGTCCGACCATTGGTCACTGAGGCCCTGTGGGCCCGGGATATCACCGTCACCTCGGCCGCCGCGGCCAACGCCATCCCGGTAGCCGAGTTCGCCTTCGCGGCGATCGTCATGATCACTAAGGACGTCTTCGGGATCCGCAACCGGCACCGGGCCGTGCGGGGTCGGGAGCTGGTCGTCGATCACGCCCGGATGGGTACCCGGGGACGCCGCATCGGGCTGGTCGGGGCGTCAACCGTCGGCCGCCTGGTGATCGAGCGGCTCCGGACCCTGGATGTTGACGTGGTGGTGGCCGATCCCCTTCTGGACGAGAAGGAGGCGGTCGCCCTTGGCGTGGGCCTGGTTGGGCTTGAAGAGTTGCTGTCCACCTCCGACGTGGTGTCCCTGCATGCCCCCCTACTGGACTCCACCCGGCGGATGGTGGGAGCCGACCAGCTGGCCCGGATGCCCGATGGCGCCTGGCTGCTGAACACGGCACGGGGTGGGCTGGTCGACACCGAGGCCCTAACCGCCGAGGTAGCCACCGGGCGCCTGCGGGCCTTCCTGGATACCCCGGACCCGGAGCCTCTACCTCCCGACTCTTCGCTCTACGACCTTGAGGGGGCGGTCCTCACCCCGCACATCGCCGGATCCCTCGGGTCCGAGGTATCCAGAATGGGGGACCTAGCCGTTACCGAGGTAGAGCGGTTCGTAGCCGGGAAACCGCCCCTCCACCCGGTTGTTCGGTCCGATCTGGACCACATCGCATGACCCCGATCCGTTCCGGCCTCTGCTCAATCACCTTCCGGGCCCTGACTACCAAGGAAGTGCTATCGGTGGCCGTGGAAGCCGGGCTGGACGGCATCGAGTGGGGGGCTGACGTACACGTGCCAGCCGGAGAACTGGACGTGGCGGCCGACGTGGCCGATCGTTGCCTCGACGCCGGCCTGGCCTGCCCGTCCTACGGGACCTACGTGGTGGCCGGTCGTACGCCTGGCGATGAGGTGGCCCGGGTGGTCGATACGGCACTCGCCCTGGGAGTGTCCAACCTCCGCATCTGGACCCCGTACGGCGTCCGGCCTGACGCCCCAGCCGTTGAGCGGGCCGAGATCCTGGAGGGGATCGCCCACGCCACGGTGATGGCTGCCGAACGGGGGCTGGCCACCTCGCTGGAGTACCACCCCGGAACGCTGACCGAGACCGCGGCGTCGACCCTCGACGTCCTAGCGGCCGTCGACCACCCCGACCTCTTCACCTACTGGCAGCCCGACCCATCGCTCGACGACGCCGTGGCCGTGTCGGAACTGGCCCATGTCGTTGGGCGGCTTTCCCACCTACACGTCTTTGCTTGGGGGACCGGCTTCGAGGACCGCAATCGGCTGGCCGACGGCGCCTCCCTGTGGGAACCAGCGCTGTCTGCTGTGCCCGTCGGAGGGCCGTGGGGTGCCACGGGCCGCGACCGCTGGGCGTTCCTCGAGTATGTCGTCGACGATGACCCGGCCAACCTGGCCGACGACGCCGCCACGCTGCAGGCCTGGCTCGACGCCCGCGGGAACCAGGAGGAGGATGCCGACCGTGTCTGACCCGCGGGCCAACCCGATGGCCGGTAACCCGTTCGGCTCGAAGGCCGACGCCCAGCAGGCCGTACGCGATCTTGTCGAACCGGTGGTTCGGCACCTGTCGCCTGGCGGAGCCCGGGCGCGTCTAGGCAGCGGTGCCGCGCTGTTCGAGGCACGGGTGGCCGAGCTGGAGGGCTGGGCCCGGCCCCTCTACGGGATCGTGCCGCTAGTGGTCGGCGGTGGGGAGTTCGCCCACTGGGAGCGGTGGCGGGAGGGTCTGGTCGCCGGAACAGACCCGGACGGCGAGGAGTACTGGGGGGCCTGTACCGGAGATACCGACCAGCGGATGGTCGAGATGGCGGCCATTGGGTTTGCCCTCGCCTTCACTCCCGAGCACCTCTGGGATCCGCTGGACGATGCGGCCCAGCAACGGGTCCTGGCTTGGCTGGACGGCATCGACCAGTTTGAGCCCGCACGTGGCAACTGGCAATTCTTCCGCCTCCTCGTGCACATGGGGAGAGAACGGATCGGTGCACCGGGCGACCCGGCCACGGCCCAGCGGTCGGTCGAGAGAATCGAGGAGTACCACGTGGCCGACGGCTGGTACCGGGACGGCGTTCTCGGCAACGTCGACTGGTACCTCCCCTTCGCCTTCCACACCTACGGGCTTGTGCTCCACGCCTCCGGTCTGGGCGACCGGGAGGCAGCCGACCGGTGGAAGGAGCGTGCCTGGGCGTTCGGCCCCGAATTCGGACACTGGTTCGGTCCCGACGGCGCCGGCATCCCGTACGGCCGGAGCATGACCTACCGGTTTGCCCAGTCCAGCCTGTGGGGGGCGTACGCCCTGGCCGACGTGGAGGCTGTGCCGTGGGCCGAGGCCCACGGCTACTGGGCCAGGCACCTACGTTGGTGGGCCGACCGACCGATTTCGGACCGCGACGGGGTCCTGTCCATCGGGTACGGGTACGACAATCGGCGCCTTGCTGAGGGCTACAACTCGGCCGGGTCGCCGTACTGGGCCATGAAGGCATTCACTGCGGTGGCCGCCCCCGACGACCACCCGTTCTGGACCCTGGACGAGGTCCCGCAGGAACCCCTGGACCGACCGGTGGTCCAGCCGATCGCCGGCTGGATCCTCGACCGGGATAACGCCCATGCCGTGGCTCTCTCCGGGAGGCGGTCGCCAAGCGTTCGGTTCTTCGAGCAGACGACAGCCAAGTACGAGAAGTTCGCCTACTCGTCGCGATACGGATTCGCCGGCGAGGTGGAATTCCACTACGGCGTACCGATGACCGACTCCACCTTGGTCCTGGTCGAAGGGTCCGATCGTCGGACCCGGTCCCGGGTCGAGGACGCCTTCGTCGAGGAGGGCCCCGACGGGCCATTGCTGTGGTCACGATGGCGTCCGTGGGCCGACGTGGTCGTCGACACGGTGCTGGCCGGCGGGGCGACCTGCCACCATCGCGTCCACCTGGTGCGGACCGGGAGGACGTTGACCGCCGTCGAGACGGGGTTCGCGGTGGCCGTGACCTCCTTCCGCCTCACCGAGAGTCCGTCGGACATCGAAGTGGTGCTGGCCGACGGGAGCGCCGAAGTACGCACGACGCACGACCGCAGTGGCCTCGCTGACGGCATCCGGTCCGGATCGGTACGGCCTCTACCGCCCAACGCCGGGATGGTCGCCCCATCTCAAGCCGTTCCCGTGCTGAGGAGTGACCTCGAACCGGGTGAGCACGTCCTGGTCTGCACGGTGTGGGCAGGTCCGGCAGGACACGGTCCTGAACCGGACCGCTTGCCCGGTCCGCCCGACTCGGCCCGAGTCCTGCTGGAACGCGAACGGGATCGAGACACAGAGCCGATTAACGAGATGGACGCCGAGGCCATAGCCCGGCTGCGGCTCGGCGGGAAGGACTGATGGAGCGGGTGACGAGAATCGAACTCGCGTCATCAGCTTGGGAAGCTGGGGTTCTGCCATTGAACTACACCCGCGGGAGCCGCCAGCGTAGCGATCGGTGCTCTGATCGCCGTTCCCTGCCAAAGCCCGCGATCACCTAACCGGGCCCAGGTGATGCGGGTCCCGGCGGGGATCAACATCGTGAACCGGTCTATGTTCGCGACGGAGCCGAAGGGGGATGCCATGACCGAACAGACCATGACCGACCAGGCCACTCCCCCTCGGGCGTCGTTCCGATCGTTCCAGGAGTCCACACAGGACGACTGGATGCTGATCATGGAACAGCGCGGCGAACTCGAGGCTGCCCTCGCTAGCCGAATCCTCGAGCAGTTCGAGCACCTACGCGACGACTATGGCGGCTTTCCCGTCGATCGCCTCGAGCACAGCCTCCAGACCGCCACCCGGGCTGAACGCGACGGTCGGGATGACGAGTACGTGTTGTGTGCCCTTGTCCACGACCTGGGCGATCCGCTTACTCCCTACAACCATCCTGATGTGGGGGCGGCGATCCTCAAGCCGTTCGTGTCCGAGGCCAACCACTGGATGGTGGAGCACCACGGCATCTTCCAGGGGTACTACTTCTGGCACCACCTCGGTATTGACCGCAACACTCGCGACCGTTACGCCGACTCGCCGTACTACGCCCTCACTGAGGAGTTTTGCTCCGAGTACGACTCGCCGGCCTTCGACCCGGGCTACGACTCGAACCCGCTCGGGCATTACGAGGCGTTGATCCGCCAGTTCTTCGGCACCAACCCCTGGACCGGCCGGACTGTCGGCAGCTCCGACGCCTAAGACGCCGGCCGCGGCGTCGCCCGACCCGGCCTAGCATCGGCGGGCCATGATCCTCTCCGACCGCTCCCTCCGCGAAGAGATCGCTGCCGGGCGCATCGTGATCGAACCGTTTGACGATGCCTGTGTACAGCCCTCGTCGATCGACCTGCACCTGGACCACCGTTTCCTGGTCTTCCGGAACCACACGATGGGCCACATCGACGTACGGACGGACCTCTCCTCGCTTACCGAGCAGGTGGAGGCGGCCGAGGACGACCCGTTCATCCTCCACCCGGGCGAGTTCGTGCTCGGCTCAACCTCAGAGAGAGTGGTAGTCCCCGACGACCTGGTGGCCCGCCTGGAGGGGAAGTCCAGCCTCGGACGACTGGGCCTCCTCATCCACTCGACGGCCGGTTATGTCGACGCCGGGTGGGACGGTCAGCTCACCCTGGAGCTGTCCAACGTGGCCAGCCTTCCCATCACCCTCTACCCGGGGATGAAGATCGGCCAGATCTCGTTCGTCCGGATGACGACGGCCGCCGATCGGCCGTACGGTTCCAGCGAGCTGGGGTCCAAGTACCGCGGCCAGGATGGCCCCCGGCCTAGCCGCTACTGGGAGAACTTCGACCAGTGAGCGATCCGCTCCCGCACACCCGGGGAGCATTTCCGCATGCACGCGCTGCAGGAGACCTGGTCCACGTGTCGGGAACCAGCGCCCGGAGGTCCGACGACACCGTCGAAGGTGCCGACGTGGGAGACGACGGGACGGTCCGGCTGGACCCGGCCGTCCAGTCCCGGGCCGTGTTGGCCAACGTCGAGCGGGTCCTGGCCGACCACGGGTTGGACCGTGGCGACCTGGTTGACGCCACGGCCTTCCTGGTGGACATGGATCACTTCGACGCCTGGAACGAGGCGTGGGCCGAGTTCTTCACCGGTTGGGAGGCTCCTGCCCGGACCACAGTCGCTGTACGGGCCCTTCCCCATCCCCACCTGCTGGTTGAGGTGAAGGCCACGGCGCTCCTGAGGAACGGGGGCTGAGCCGTGGGGGTCCCGTTCGGCCAGCCGTTCGACCTGCAGGGGTGGATCGACGAGCACCGCCATGAGCTCCGGCCCCCGGTGGCCAACAGGCAGATCTGGCAGGACTCCGACATGATCGTGATGGTGGTGGGTGGCGGGAACCGACGCACCGATTACCACGACGACCCGCGGCCCGAGTTCTTTCACCAGATAGAGGGATCGATGGTGCTCCGAATCATGGAGGACGAGGGCCGCCCGCCGGTCGATCTGGAGATCCGAGCTGGCGAGGTATTTCTCCTGCCGCCCGGCGTCAGGCACTCCCCCCAGCGTGCTGACCCGGACGGGATCGGCCTCGTGGTGGAGTACGCCCGATCGGAGGGTGAGGTCGACGGGTTTGAGTGGTACTGCGGGAGCTGCCACCACTTGGTCCACCGTGTCGAGGTCCAGCTCACCTCCATCGTGGACGACCTCCCACCGCTGTTTGAAGCTTTCTACGACGACCTGGGGGCCAGGACCTGCACGAGGTGTGGGGTTGTCCACCCCGGGGAAGGATGAGGCGGTGGTGACACCGGTTGTTGACATCCACGCCCACTTCTTTCCCCGGATCACCCGGGGACAGGGGGCGATGCTGGGTTCGGCCGGACCATGGTTGCGCGACGACGGCGACGGTACGGGCCAGCTCATGGTCGGGGGTGACGAGTACCGCCCGGTGGAGGCCTCCCTGTGGGACCCGGCCGTGCGGGTGGCCCAGATGGACGCGCACGGGATCGACATCCAGATCGTCTCGGCCACGCCGCTGCTCTTCGGGTACGGGGCCGATCCGTTGGTTGCCAGGTCCTGGGCCCGCCTGGTCAACGACCTAGCCCTGGAGATGTGCGCCGACCATCCCGACCGCCTACGTCCTCTTTGCCAGGTGCCACTCCAGGATGTTGACCGGGCCTGCGCCGAGGCCTCCCGGGCGGTGGCCGCTGGCCACGTCGGCGTACATGTGGGCACCCACGTGTCGGGACGAAACCTGGACGATCCCGAACTGGAGCGGTTTCTCCACCACTGTGCAGAGGAAGGGATCCCGGTTCTGGTTCACCCCTGGGAGCCGGTGGGTACCGACCGGATGTCCCACCACATGCTGCAGTGGATTGTCGGCATGCCCGCCGAGACCCACTTGGCCATCCTGTCGCTGATTCTCTCAGGGGCCTTCGAGCGCCTACCCCGAGAACTGCGGTTGTGCTTCGCCCACGGCGGAGGCAGCTTCTCCGCCCAGCTGGGCCGGGCCGACAACGCCTGGCATCGGCGAGATCTGGTCCGAGCCGACTGTCCGGACCCGCCATCGCACTACACGGACCGCTTCAGCGTCGACTCGGCGGTCTTCGACGATGACGCCTTGCGCCTCCTGGTGTCCGTGATGGGGTCCGAGCGGGTGATGCTTGGTTCAGACACCCCATTCCCGCTGGGCGAGGAACACCCGGGGAAACTCGTGCGGGGATCGGCCTTCCTGGATGACCGGCAGAGGGGCACCGTGCTGGGCGGCAACGCCATCCAGTTTTTCGACCTGTAGGACGCCGACCGGATCGGGTCAGGCGCCCTTATCGCCCGCCTCGACCGCGGCGGTGTCCCGGGCTTCTAGGGCTTCGAGCAGGTGCAGGGCGATATCGCCGACCTTCACCTCGTCGTCGTCGACACCTTCTCCCCGAACCCCGTCGTCAATCATCACGTAGCAGAAGGGGCAGGCCGTGGCGATACGCCCGGCCCCGGTGGCCAGCAGTTCCTGGGAGCGCTCGACGTTGATGTTCTTGCCGATGTGCTCCTCCATGAACATGCGACCTCCCCCCGCTCCGCAGCACATGCCATTCGTCCCCTGCCGGTCGGCCTCCACCAGGTCAATTCCGGCCAGACTGCCGATCACGTTTCGGGGCGCCGAGTAGACGTCGTTGTGCCGGCCCAAGTAGCAGGAGTCGTGGTACACCACCCGTTCCTCCAGGCGAGCCCCCTCCATGTCCAGGCGGCCTTGGTCGATCAGCCACTCCAGGAGTTGGCTGTGGTGCACCACCTCGTAGTGCCCACCCATCTGCGGGTACTCGTTAGCCAGGGTGTTGAAGCAGTGGGGGCACTGGGTGACGATCTTCTTCACGCCCATCCCGTTGAGCGTCTCAACGTTCTGCGTGGCCAGCATCTGGAAGATGTACTCGTTGCCGGACCGACGGGCCGGGTCGCCGGTACACATCTCTGACGGGCCGAGGATGGAGAAGGACACGCCGGCCCGCAGCATCAGGGAGGCCATAGCCCGTGACACCTTTTTGTTCTTGTCGTCAAAGGACCCGGCGCAGCCCACCCAGTAGAGGTATTCGGACTCGAACGGGTCACCGCCGTCTAGGACCTCGATGCCCTCCAGGTCACCGACCCACTCGGCCCGCTCACTCTGGGACAGGCCCCACGGATTACCCGAGTTCTCCATCGACCGGTAGGCAGCCCCTAACTCTTTCGGGAAGTCCGACTCCATGAGCGACAGGTAACGCCGCATGTCCAGGATCTTGTCCAAGATCTCGATGTTGACCGGGCAGACCTCGTCACATGCCCGGCACGACGTGCACGCCCACAACTCGTCGTTGGTGACCCGGTCGAACATCCAGTTGGCGGGCACCGTGACCTCGGCGTCAGTTCCAAGAGGGGGCGACACCTTCGGGTCGCCGGTGGCTGCCATGACCTCGCCTGCCTTGAGCACGATCTCCCGGGGGTCCAGCGGCTTGCCGGTGGCGTGGGCTGGGCAGACGCTGGTGCACCGGCCACACATCGTGCAGGAGTCGGTGTCCAGCAACTGCTTCCAGGTGAACTCCTCGATGGTCGAGACGCCGAAACTCTCTAATTCGGTTTCCATGAGGTTGGGGAGGGGCTTCATGGCTCCCTTTGGGCGGTCTCGGTCCCGCAGGTACATGTTCAGCGGGGAGGTGAACATGTGCCGGATCATGGTGATGGGCAGCAGGGCGAGGAAGGCCATGAAGGCGCCCACGTGGGCGATCCACCAGCCTTGGTGCCAGCCGGCAAGGTCGTCGACCAACCAGTCCACCTCGACGATCGCCAGGGCAAGGGGGTAGCCGACTACGGACCAGGTCTCGGCGTCGGCCCCGTAGCCGCCGGACGCCGTGTCCTGCAGGGCGATGCGGAACGCTTCCGCGCCGAACCCGGTGACGCCGATGGCTAGGAAGATCAGCAGTACTGCGGCGTGCTCGGGCTTGGATTTGATGCGGATCCGGTACGGCCGGAACCGGCGTGGTCCGTAGCGGCGCAGCAGGGCCCACACCACGCCGACCAGGTAGAGCACACCGGCGATGTCTCCCACCGCGGTGTAGGCCCGGTAGACGTCGCCGTGGAGGAACTTCATGGCCTCGGGGACCTGATGGTTGATCTCCAGGACGGTGGTCACGGCCATCAGGATCAGGAACGGGAAGTAGATGAGGGCGTGCATGACGCCGGCCGCCGGTTCCCGAAGCAGGGTCTGCATGTAGACGCCCGATCGGAAGTCGCCGAACCGTCGCTTGGCGTTGCCGGCCGTTGTGGCCCGGTTGTCGGGGGTGCCGCGCTGCCAGTTTTGGACCCGGTGTGAGAACAGGACGGCTCCGTAGACGATGAGCACCGGGATCACGGTGTAGAAGGCCAGCTTCAACGGCCCGGGGACGTTGAAGAAAACCTCACGAGTGACCGGGGAATCGTCGTGGAACCCGTTTACGACCGAGGCGACGCCGGAGGCGGCGGTGAACAGAGCAACGGCGATGCCGAGCCCGATCACCGCGTGGTTGGGACGGAAGCGGTTCTCAGCCATGGCGACCGGAGACTAACCGTCGGGTGGTCACTGTCAGGTAGTCACCGTGGGGTAGTTGACCTTTGGTTCACGGAGACGAAACAGACGAGAAACAAGTCGTTCGTACGATCTGGTTGCTCGAACCGAAGTCCACCTCCGGAGGAGGCAATCGTGAGCAGTACCGCCCGAATGGTCATCGTGGCCTGGAGCCGCCGAACGAGAAGGAGTCGGACCCGCAAGGTTGGCTTCGGCCTCTTCGGTGTCTTGGTCGCCGTCCTGCTGTCGGCCACCCCGGCCGTCGCGCAGGAACTGACGCCCGCCGAGTACAACGCCGCTCTGCTGACCAGCCTGTGGCTGATTGTGGCCGGATGCCTGGTATTCCTCATGCAGGCTGGGTTCGCCATGGTCGAGGCGGGTCTGACCCGGGCCAAGAACATCGGAAACATCATGGCCAAGAACCTGGCCGATATGGCGGTGGGTGCTCTGGCCTTTTGGGCCGTGGGTTTCGGGTTCGCTTTCGGGTCCGACGGGGGCAGCATCATCGGCACCGACACCTTCTTTCTGTCCGGCATGTCGGAGTCGTTCGCCGATGGCGATGTCCTGGCCACCCCGTCGTTCTTCTTCTTCCAGGTGGTGTTCGCGGCCACTGCGGTGACCATCGCCTCGGGAGCCATGGCGGAGCGCACGAAGTTTTCGGCCTACCTACTGTTCAGCCTGGTGATGA
>CZRM01000198.1_pt1 | contig 22312 bp, 16 predicted proteins | sample 1125721 | NCBI WGS metagenome assembly CZRM01 (sample SAMEA3597868, study PRJEB11362) | Hydrothermal vent metagenome genome assembly | biome: marine hydrothermal vent biome; feature: marine hydrothermal vent; material: ocean water | place: Atlantic Ocean | collected 2010-09-19/2010-10-04 | reverse complement strand
GGCCGGCCGCCTCGACCTCGACGGCATGGTCACCAGCATCCACCCGCTGGAGGGGATCGCTGGGGCGGTCGCCGAAATGCGCAGCGGCGCGGCAATCCGGACGGTGGTCTGCCCGGGGGGGACTGAGCAATGAAGGTCGCCGGGGTCGAGACGTTCGTGGTGGCCAACCCTCCACCCCGCCGCGGCGGCCGGTACTTCATCTTCGTGAAGTTGACCACCGAGGGCGGCGTGGACGGCATTGGAGAGGCCTACGTGGCCACCTTCGATCCGCACCTGGTGGCCCGGATGATTGAAGACGTGGCCGACCGGTTCCTGGTCGGCCGGAGCCCGTTCGACGTCGAGGTTTTCTGGCGGCGGGCTTACGGCTCCGGCTACGCGCTGCGCCCCGACCCGACGCTTTGCGGGGTCATCAGCGCCCTGGAGATGGCCTGCTGGGACCTGATCGGCAAGGAATGCAACCGTCCTGTCTACGACCTGCTCGGCGGACGGGTCCACGAGGGCCTGCGGGCCTACACCTACCTGTACCCGGCTGACGGCGACGACACCTACACCCCGACCACCCAACGCCACATCTACAACGACCCCTCACTGGCTGCCGAAGCCGCCCGGGACGCGGTGGCTAAGGGGTTTACCGCGGTGAAGTTCGACCCGGCCGACTCCTACACGGTGTTCGACGGCCGCCAACCAACCCCGTCCGAGCTGGCGTTCTGCGAGTCAATGGTCAGCGCGCTACGCGACGCCGTCGGCACAAGCGCCGACATCCTGTTCGGGACCCACGGACAGTTCACCCCGTCCGGGGCGCTGCGCCTGGCCAGGGTGCTAGAGGCCTACGACCCGCTCTGGTTCGAGGAACCCGTGCCACCCGAGGACCTCGAGGGCATGGCCCGGGTGGCCGCTGGGACCACCATCCCGGTAGCCACCGGCGAACGCCTCACCGGGGTGGGCGAGTTCGCCGCGGTGCTCCGGGCCGGCGCGGCGTCGATTCTCCAACCCGACCTGGGCCGCAGCGGCGGCCTCCTCCAAGGCAAGAAGATCGCCGCCCTGGGCGAAGTCCATCAGGCCCTGTTGGCTCCCCATTGCTACTGCGGGCCGGTGGTCGCGGCGGCCAACATCCAGCTAGCAGCCTGCACCCCCAACTTCCTGATCTTGGAGTCGATCGGCGACTGGTCCGGCTTCCACGCCGAACTGCTCGAGACCCCGCTCACCTTCGAAGACGGGATGGTCATCCCGCCCACCGAACCGGGCCTCGGCGTGGTACTCGACGAGGAGGTGGCCCGAGCCCACCCGTGGGAAGGCAGCGAACTGCACCTCACCCCCCGCTACGACCCGCCGGCCGCCACCGAAGGGTTCCGATAAGTGACCGGGGCGACCCGCACCGGCCGGAGGGGCGGCGGCAGCAAGGCCCGCCGAGCCGACGCCACGACCGCCGTCGAACAACCCCCGTTCACCCAACCCAGGATGCGGTTCGAGCCACTGCGGGCCGTGTCGGAGGACGAACTCGAAGCCATCCACCTGGCGTCGCTGCGGGTTCTCGCCGAAACCGGCATCGACTTCCTCGACGACACCGCATGCCGACAACTCGCCGAGGCTGGCGCCGAGGTGGACGACCAGCGGGTTCGCTTCGACCCCGACCTAGTGGTCGACCTGGTCTCCACCGCCCCATCCCAGTTCACCATTCACGGCATCGACAGCGGCCGTGACCTGACCCTCGGCGGCGACTGGATCACCTACACCTCGGTGGCCAGCCCACCGTTCGTCACCGGCCTGGGCGGCGACCGGCGTAACGGCAACCGGGAGGACTACCGCAACCTGCTCAAGCTCGGCCACATGCTCAACACCGTCCACACCTTCGCCGGCTATCCGGTGGAACCGATGGACCTCCACCCATCGGTGCGGCACCTCCACGCCACCCACGACATGGTCACCCTCTCGGACAAGCCACCGTTTGTCTACAGCCTCGGCCGACAACGCAACCTCGACGCCATGGAGATGACCCGCATCGCCCGCGGTGTCGACCCAGCCGTCTTCAACGCCGAACCGTCGATCTTCTCGGTGATCAACGCCAGCACCCCGCTGCGCTATGACACCCCGATGCTCCACGGGATCCAGGAGATGTCGGCCCGGAACCAGGTGATCGTCATCACCCCCTTCACCCTCGCCGGAGCCATGGCCCCTGTCACCGTGGCCGGGGCCCTAGTTCTTCAAAACGCCGAGGCGCTGGCCGGGATCGCCTACACCCAGGTGGTCCGACCCGGAGCGCCCGCCATCTACGGAGGGTTCACCTCAAATGTGGACATGCAGTCCGGGGCGCCGGCCTTCGGAACCCCCGAATACTGGAAGGCCTGCCTCGTGGGAGGGCAACTGGCCCGCCGTTACGCCCTCCCCTACCGCTCGTCGAACATCAACGCATCCAACAGCGTCGACGCCCAGGCCGGCTACGAGAGCCTTATCTCCATCTGGGGAGCGGTCATGGGTGGCGTCAACCTGCTGCTCCACGGGGCCGGCTGGCTGGAGGGCGGCCTGCTCACCTCCTACGAGAAGATGGTCATCGACGCCGACGTCCTGGCCATGGTGACCGCCATGCTTGAACCGGTCACCGTCGACGACGCCACCCTGGCCGTTGAGGCCATCGCCGAGGTCGGCCCAGGCGGCCACTTCTTCGGCATCGAACACACCCAGCAGCGCTACCGTAGCGAGCACTTCCGACCCATGGTCTCGGAGTGGCGAAACTTCGAGTCGTGGGACGAGGGCGGCCGACGGGAGGCCCACCAGCGGGCCGAGGACCTGGCCCGCCAGCTCATCGAGGCCCACCAGGAGCCGGCCATGAACCCGGAGCGACGAGCCGAGTTGGACGAGTACGTGAAACGACGGGTAGCCGAGGGCGGCGTGCCCACCGACTTCTAGGGACAGGCCAGGAGGCACCGGGATGAGAGACCGAGCCCAGGTGGTGGTAATCGGCGGCGGGGTCGTGGGCTGCAGCGTCCTCTACCACCTGACCAGGGCCGGCTGGACGGACGCCGTCCTACTGGAACGCAAGGAGCTGACCGCCGGGTCCACCTGGCACGCGGCAGGCGGCATGCACACCCTCAACGGCGACCCCAACGTGGCCGCCCTTCAGCGCTACACCATCAAGTTGTACCGAGAACTCGAGGAAGCCACAGGTATGGACTGCGGGGTCCACCAGACCGGTGAGCTGATGCTGGCCGACACCGAGGATCAAATGGACTGGCTGCGTATGGCCCACGCTCGGGGTCGCTACCTGGGCATGGAGACAGAACTGATCTCCACCGCTGAGGCCAAGGCACTGGTCCCGTTCTTCGAGGAGGAGTACTTCGTGGGAGCCCTGTGGGACCCCGTCGGCGGCCACGTCGACCCCTCGGGGATCACCAACGCCTACGCGGCGGCCGCCCAGGCCGCCGGTGCCGAAGTGGAACGCAACACCCGAGTAACCGGCATCACACGACGGCCCGACGGCACCTGGGACCTGGCCACCGAGAAAGGCACCATCAACTGCGAGCACTTCGTCAACGCCGGCGGCCTGTGGGCCCGCGAGGTGGGCCGCATGTGCGGCATCGAACTGCCCGTCCAAGCCATGGAGCACATGTACTTCCTCACCGAGGAGATCGACGGCATCGACGAGTGGCTGACCGAAAGCGGGGGCCACGGCCGGGGTGTCCTCGACTTCGGCGGCGAAATCTACCTACGAGCCGAAGGGCGCAGCCTGCTACTTGGCACCTACGAGCAGGCCTGCGTACCGTGGCAAACGCGCTCCACCCCCTGGGACTTCGGCTCCCAGTTACTGACCCCCGACCTGGAACGCCTCGCCCCGTCCCTGGAAGTCGGGTTCGCCCACTTCCCCATCTACGCCGAGGTGGGCATCAAGCAGGTAGTCAACGGACCCTTCACCTTCGCACCCGACGGCAACCCGCTGATCGGCCCGGTTCGTGGCCAGAGAGGCCACTGGGTGGCATGCGGGGTGATGGCCGGCCTCAGCCAGGGGGGCGGCGTTGGCCTGGCCATGGCCAACTGGATGACCACCGGAGACCCCGGTTTCGACGTTTGGGGGATGGACGTGGCCCGCTTCGGCGACTGGACCACCCCGGCCTACACGGTCACCAAGGTCCAGGAGAACTACCGCCGCCGGTTCCAGATCGCCTTCCCCAACGAGGAGCTCCCCGACGCCCGGCCCCTGTACACCACTCCCATCCACGGTCGGCTCACCGAAGCCAACGCCGTGTGGGGCGCCGCCTACGGCCTCGAATACGCCCTGTGGTTCCAACGCCTAGACAAGGAGCCTTTCGAGGAGGTCACCTTCCACCGGTCCAACGCCTTCCCGGTGGTAGCCGAAGAGGTCGCCGCGGTGCGGGAAGGAGTGGGAATGATCGAGACCACCGGTTTCGCCAAGCACGAGTTCGCCGGCCCGGGAGCCCGGGCGGCCCTCGACCGTCTCATGACCAACCGGATCCCGACTACCGGCCGCCTGGCCCTCACCCCGATGCTCAATGAGGCTGGCCGGCTCATCGGTGACTTCACCGTGGCCGCACTGACTGACCAGCACACCGGGTCCGAGAAGTTCGTGGTGTTCGGATCCGGGATAGCCGAGGGCTACCACCAGCGCTGGTTCCTGAACCACCTGCAGGGCGACGACACCGTGGCCTACCGTTCGCTAGGCAACGAACTAACCGGTCTGTCCATTGCCGGGCCGGCCGCTCGTGACCTGCTGGCCGCCATCGCCGAAGCCGACGTGGACGCTGAGGCGTTCCGGTTTCTCGACATCCGGCCCATGGCACTGGGCATGGTCCCTGCCCTGGTGGGCCGGATCACCTTCACAGGGGACCTGGGCTACGAGATCTGGGTACCCGCCTCGCTCCAGGCCCGCCTGTTCGACCTGATCTCCGAGGTTGGCGCCGACCACGGTCTACGACTCTTCGGATTACGAGCCTTGGACAGCATGCGCTTTGACAAGAACTTCGGGGCATGGGCCACCGAGTACCGGCCCATCTACGACCCATTCGAAGCGGGCATGGACCGGTTCGTGAAACTCGACAAGGGCGACTTCGTCGGCCGGGACGCCGCGTCGGACATCGCCGCGGCAGGGCCCGAGAGGCACCTGTGCGCGTTTACCGTCGACGCAGACGGCTCCGACGCGGTGGGCGACGAACCGATATGGCACGACGGGGAGGTGGTCGGCTGGGCTACCTCCGGTGGGTACGCCCACCACTCTCAGGCCTCGTGCGCCCTCGGCTACGTTCCGGCCAGCATCGCCGCGTCTGACAGCGGATTCCAGATCGAGGTGGTAGGCACCCGCCGGGAGGCCACCCGACTCGACGAGCCACTTTTCGACCCGACCGGTTCGAGGATGCGCGGCTAGCCACCGCGCCGGAGACCCGCTATGAGCGCCGCCGAGAAAATCCGCCAACAGGCCACCGACCCGCTTGAGAACCGGGCCGCCAAGGAAGGCCACCGCCGGATACTTGGCCCCGGTGAACCGGCCCTGTCCGAATGGGCGGCCGCCGGATTAGCCCTCCCTGACCTGGAAGGAATGCGTAGCTGGCGCCTGGGACGCACTCGGGCCCAACTATCTAAGCGGGGCCTGGCTGGGGCATTGCTGTTCGACCCCCTAAACATCTTCTACGCAGTCGACGCCAGCAACATGCAGGTGTGGGTCCTCCACAACCAGGCCCGCTACGTCTTTGTGGCCACCGACGGCCCAGTGGTGCTCTTCGACTATCAGGGTTGCGAGTTCCTCTCGGGGCACAACCCGTATGTCGACGAGGTGCGAAGCGCCACACCCTTTACCTACTTCCTTGCCGGTGACCGGGTGGATGAACAGACCAGCCGTTTCGCCGACGAGATCGCAGTCCTGGTCCAGGACCATGGCCGGGGCGAAACCCGACTGGCCGTCGACATCATCCCCGGGGCCGGCCAACACGCCCTTGAGGCGGTCGGGCTGAGCCTCGTCGACGGCATGGAGGTCATGGAGAGGGCCCGGGCGATCAAGGGACCAGATGAGATTGCCGCAATGCGCTGCTCGGTGGAGGCCTGCCGGATCGCCTGCGCGGAGATGTTTAGAGCCATGCGGCCGGGAATGACCGAACAGCAACTTTGGGCCGTTTTGTGGGCAGAGATGATTACCCGGGGGGGGGAGTGGATCGAATGCCGGCTGTTGGCTTCCGGGCAACGAACAAACCCGTGGTTCCAGGAAGCCAGTAGCCGAGTGATCGAAGACGGCGACCTAGTGGCTTTTGACACCGACCTGATCGGGTCATACGGGATGATGACCGACATCTCGCGCACCTGGGTCTGCGGCAACAACGATCCGGGCGGGCAAGCACGACACGTCCACGACTTGGCATGTGAACAGCTTCACCGCAACATCGAACTGCTCACCCCGGGCCGGACCTTCCACGAGTTGACCACCCAGGCGTGGATGCCACCCGTCGAGGACTACCGGCACTACTCCTGCCTTTTCCACGGGGTAGGCCAGTGCGACGAGTGGCCTGCCATCGTGCCGCCCCACTACTGGGAGGGAAGCGGCTACGACGGGGTGCTGGAACCGGGCATGGTGCTCACTGTCGAGTCCTATGTGGGCGCCCGGTCGGGCGGGCCCGGCGTGAAGTTGGAAGACCAGGTTCTGATCACCGAGAACGGTTACGAGAACCTTTCCCCATGGACTCTCGACCTCGACGTCTTCGAGGTTCTCTGAGCACCGCCGAGGCGAACGCGGCGGACGACGACCGGTATCGTCGGCCGGTCCGTGATCGAGCATGGAAGGAGCAACAATGACCAAGTTGTGCGACGGCCGGGTGGCCGTGGTTACCGGCGCCGGCCGGGGCATCGGCCGGGAACACGCCCTGATGCTCGCCGAACAGGGGGCCCGGGTGATCGTCAACGACCTGGGCGGTGACGAGGCCGGCCACGGGGCTGACCTCACGCCCGCCCAGCAGGTGGTAGCCGAGATCGAAGCAATGGGCGGCGAGGCAGCCGTTAACGGGGCCAACGTGGCCGACTTTGACGCGGCCGGTGAAATGGTTCAGCAGGCAATCGACACCTGGGGACGCATCGACATCTTGGTCAACAACGCCGGAATCCTGAGAGACCGCATGGTGTTCTCCATGTCAGAAGACGATTGGGACACGGTCATCAACGTGCACCTCAAGGGAACTTTCGCCCCTACCCACCACGCGGCGGTCTTCTGGCGCGAGACCACCAAGGCTGGCGGTGAGACGTTCGGCCGGGTGGTCAACACGTCGTCGCCGTCAGGGATCTACGGCAATGTCGGCCAAACCAACTACGGGGCGGCCAAGGCGGGCATCGCCGGATTCACCGTCATCGCAGCCCAGGAACTGGTCAAGTACGGGGTGACCGTCAACTGCCTGGCCCCCAGCGCCCTCTCGCGGCTCACCGAACCGTTGATGGGCGGGGAGATCAGCGACGAGATGCGAGAATCGATGTCGCCCCGATGGATCGCCCTGATCGCCACGTGGCTGTGCAGTGCCGAAGCCCAGAGTGTCACCGGCCGGGTCTTCGACATCCGAGGAGAGAAGTTGGGCATCGCCGAGGGCTGGCACCTAGGTCCAACAGCCAGCCAGCCCGACGATCCGGCCGAGTTGGGTTCGGTGGTCCGGGGCCTGATGGAAGAAGCCCGCCTCAACGCCGCCATGTCGGGCCGGGACCACGAGGGCCCTGGGTTCCCCGCCCAGGGGATCTAGTCAGTTGCCCAGCAACTAGCGACCCTGGAACTCTGCGGGTCGCTTCTCCGACCAGGACCGGGCTGCCTCTACTACGTCGGCGGTGGAGAAGTTCACCGTCTGAGCCTGGGCTTCGGCTTCTAAGGCCTGGCTCAGCGAAGACACGGCACCGGAGTTGAGCAGTTTCTTGGACATGGACAGGGCCAACGGCGGACCGGCCACGATCTGCTTCACGATTTCGGCAACCGCTCCGTCTAAGTCCTCGTCGGGTACCACACGGTTGACCAGGCCGATCCGGTCGGCCTCGGCGGCATCGATCACTTCGGTCAGCAGGGCCAGTTCCTTGGCCCGGTGCATCCCGACTTGGCGGGGTAACAGCCACGACCCACCGAAGTCGAGGCTCAGACCACGGCGGGCAAAGATCTCCGAGAACCGGGCCGTGTCCGAAGCAACCACCATGTCGCATCCCAAGGCCAGGTTCATGCCGGCCCCAACGGCCACTCCGCGCACCTTGGCCACCACCGGATGCTGTAACTCGTGGAGGGCGATGACCGTTTCACTGATCAGACGCATGGTTCGGAGTTGGTGCGGTCGCTCCTCGGCGGCGGCATCCTGGCCCTGAGGGCCCACGTCGGCCCCCGAGCAGAAGTTGTCCCCCGAGCCGGTGACCACCACGGCCCGGACACCGGGATCGGTTGAGACCTGCCGACAGATCCGCCCGAAATTGGCGAACATCTCGGTTGTCATGGCGTTCATCACCTCAGGACGGTCGATGGTGATGGTCACCACCGGGCCGTTCTCCTCGACCAGTAAGCCGTCGGAACCCTCTATGTGTGCAGCCATGGCCCGGACCCTACCGATCACCTGGTCTATGCCCCCAATGGGCCATCGATAGCCTCGACAAAGTGGATTTGGGGTTGAGCAGCGACCAGGAGGCCATCCGGGACATCTTCGGCTCGTTCTTCGCTGATCGAGCCGGTCCCGACCAGGCCCGGGCCGCTCAACCGCTGGGCTTCGACCCGGAAGGCTGGGCCCGACTGGGCGAGACTGGGGCGCCCGGCATGGGTGTGCCCGTCGACGCGGGCGGCGGCGGGGCCTCCCTGGCCGACCTGGTGGTCGTCGCTGAGGAGGCTGGGGCGAACGTCTCCCCTTTGCCGTTGGTTGACCACACGGTCACCGCTCGCCTGCTAGCTGGCCTCGACGCGGTGGGTGACGACGTGGTCTCTGGTGCTGCGGTAGCTGGCCTGGCTGTCCGCCCGGCCACCGGCGGACTGGCCCGATCGGTTCCCACCGGGGCGGTGGCCGAGGTGCTGGTGGCCCTCGAGGACGACCGACTGGTGGTGGTACGGGGCGCCGCCCCGGGTGAGGCCCAGCCCAACCATGCCGACATGCCCATAGCCCACCGGTCGGTGCAGGACGGTGAGGTGTTGGCCGAGGGCCCGGAGGCGGTGGCAGCCCATGCCCGAGCCGTCGACGAGTGGCGTGCCCTCACCGGGTCGCTGCTGGTCGGAGCAACCCGGATGGCCATCAAAATGGCCGTCGACTACGTCTCTGAACGCCACCAGTTCGGCCGACCTGTGGGCAGCTTCCAGGCCGTCCAGCATGGCCTGGCCGACCTGCCGGGTCTATGCGACGGCGCCCGCTTGCTGGTCGCCAAGACTGCTTGGGCCGGTGACCGACCCGGGGAGGGAGTGGCCAACATGGGCGACAACGAGGTCACCGACTTCGCCGCCCTGGCCGCCATGGCCTTGGTGTTCGCCGGTGAGGCCGCTCTGCGGGCCACTGATCGCAGTCTCCATTACCACGGCGGCTACGGCTTCGCTGAGGAGTACGACATCCAGCTCTACTACCGACGGGTCCGGGGATGGGCCCAGGTGCTCGACGACCCGGCCCGGGAATGCCGTCGCCTAGCCGGCCTCCTCCTCAACGATCGGGAAGTCGCCTGATGGACTTCGCCCTCTCCGAGCGGACCGCCGTGTTCCGGGCCGATGTAAAGGCCTTCCTGGCCGAGCAGGTCACCGACGAGGTCGTCGGCGCCATGCACGAGAGCGGCACATTCAACGACCGCGGCCTCAACAGTGCCCTCGCTGATGCCGGCCTACTGGCCGGGGCGGTGCCTGGCTACGGGGACCGCGACCCGGTCGAGCTCTACATACTGTTCAACGAGCTGGAAAAGGCCGGTGCCCCCTACGACGGTCTGGCCGTGACCATGCTGGTCGCCGGGGTGGTCCACTCGGTGGGCACCGACTTCCACCGCACCGAGGTGCTCGAAAGGCTGATCACTGGGCGGCACAACTGCTGCCTCGGCTACAGCGAGCCTGACCACGGCTCCGACGTGGCCGCCATCACCACCCGAGCGGTGCGCGACGGTGACGGGTGGGTGATCGACGGCCGGAAGATGTGGACCACCATGGCCCACGAGTCGGACTGGGTCCTGCTGCTGACCCGCACTGACCCGGATGTGCCCAAGCACCAGGGCCTAACCATGTTCCTGGTGCCCATGAACACCCCGGGGATAGAGGTCCAACCGGTGGCCACCATGGCCACCGAACGTACCAACGCCACCTTTTTCGACGCGGTGAGGGTCGGTGATCAGTGGCGGCTCGGTGAGGTGAACGGCGGCTGGTCGGTCATGGGCGTGGCCCTGGCCCTCGAACGGGGGGTCATGGGGGGAACCAACCCGGCGGTGCCGCTGCTGCGCCATGTCAGGGCCTGGGCGGAGACTGCCCCCTCATCGGATGGGGGAACCATGATCGACGACCCGTTGCTGCGGGAGCGTCTGGCCCGAACGGCGATCGCCAACCAGGTCGGCCAACTACTCACGCTGCGTGCCGCCTGGGTAGCTGCCACCGGCGGCTTGCCGGGCGTGGAGGGGTCCATGGCCAAGATCTTCGCCTCCGAGGCGTACCAGCAGGTGGTCGGTTGGTTCCAGCAGATGGCAGGAGCCGAGGGCTTGCTGGGCTTTGGGGCCGACGGGGCGGCCGGCAACGGGTGGATCGACTACGACGCCCGACACGCCCCGGTTACCACCATCTACGGCGGTACCACTGAGATCAACCGGAACAATGTGGCCGAACGCCACCTGGGCTTGCCCCGAACTCGGTGAGGGGGCCGGACAGGTCGGTCAGGACGGCGGGCCTAGGGCAACGGGGATCTTGTCGCGACCCCGCAAGATTATCCGTCCGTTGAACGTCGGTTCGGCGGCTAGGGACAGATCGCCGAAGCGCCGGACCAGTCGGGTGACGGCGATCTCGCCCTCCATCCTGGCTAGGGCCGCGCCCAGACAGTGGTGGACGCCGCTGCCGAACGACACATGGCGGGCCGCGTCGGGCCGGGTGACGTCCAATTCGTCAGCTGTGTCCCCCCAGAACCGGGGATCGCGGTTGGCAGCTCCCAGAGCTGTCATCACCATCTCCCCGGCTGGCACTTCGACACCTGAGAGCACCATGGGCTCGAGGAGCCGTCGGCCCGAGTTCTGCACCGGGCTGTCGTAACGGAGTAGTTCGTCGGCCAAGGTCTCATCGACCGAGGAATCGTCGCGTACCCGAGCTAGCTCATCGGGATGAGCTAGAAGGGCACAGGTGCCGTTGCCGATCAGGTTGACGGTCGTCTCGTGGCCGGCCACGAACAGCAGGGAAACCATGGAAAGCAACTCCTGTTCGCTCATCGAATCGCCTTCCTCCTCCACGGCGATCAGTTCGGTGAACAGGTCGTCGCCCGGCTCACTGCGTTTCCAGGCCAGGGCCTCCCGGAGGTACTCGTCCATGCGGGTGCCACCCTCAATGGCCTCGTCTACCTGCTCGGGGGTCATGAACGGTTCCAGGGTCTGGACCAGGGCTTGGGACCAGGTGCGGACCCGGACCATGTCGGCGTCGGGTAGGCCGAGCATTGAGTGGATCACCGCGAAGGGAACCACGAACGCGTAGTCGGCGATCAGGTCGATCTCGCTCCGGTCGGCCAGGTCGTCGAGCAGATCGTCGACGATCGATGTTGTCTGGTCACGCATGCGGCCGATGGCCCGGGGAGTGAAGGTTCGCTGAACCAATTTTCGGAGTCGTGTGTGGTCCGGCGGGTCGAGGCCCAGGATCGACGGTGTCCGCTCTTCATACCGTTCGGTCAGGGGCTTCATGTGCTCGGGAACGTCGTCGTGGTGCTCCCTCCGCACCGAGGTGTTGGGGTTGCGCAGCACGTCGTGGACGTCGTCGTAGCGGGTGACCAGCAGTGCCCCGACCAGGGTGCGGTGCACCGGGTCGTGGTCGCGCAGCTTCCCGTAGTGGGGATAGGGGTCGGCCACGAAGCCGGGGTCCAGCGGGTTCCAGGACACCTCCTCGGTCGTCGTCACCGTCTCTTCCCGTTCACTGCTCAAATCATCCGGCCGACCCGGTTGCCGGACCGCACCGCGCCTTCGATGTAGCCGATCTCCGCTACGTCCCCCACCAGGTGGACCTCGACGCCAAGATCAGCCAACCACCCGGCAGACACAGGATCAGTCTGTACCCCGCCGGCCATGATCACCGCATCGGCTGGGGTGGCCCGCTCATCGGCTTCCCGCCGCCAGTGGACGCGGTCCTCGTCGATGCCGACGAGCACCGCCCCGGTTTCAAAGGTGACTCCGTGGCCCCTGGCCTCGTGGAGGGTCCGCCACCGTCGGGGATGGGCCATCTCGACGGCCAGGTCGGGGCCTTCCTCCAGCACGGTGACCCGGCGGCCCCGTTCAGCCAGGAAGTGGGCCAATTCCACCCCGACCAGACCCCCGCCGACCACCACCACGTGGCGACCCAAGGGCATCCAGGCCCGGGACAGGAAGCGGAGACGATCCATGTCGCCAAGCAGACCGAGGCGCCGGGCGCCGGCCAGAGCGAGACGCCTCGGAATGCCAGCAGCTGTCCTGGTGGCGGCACCGGTGAGTAGGGCCCGAAGGTCGTCGCCGGAGAGGACATGGTCCAGGTCGACTCCGGGCACCGCCGGGAGGGTGCGGGTAGCCCCGGTGGCCACCACCACAACGTCCGGTTCGAGGGAGGCGACCAGGTCCCGGTCGGCGTCGGTCCCACAACGCACCTCCACCCCGGCGTCGGCCAGGGCGGCCTCGAACCAGCGAACCAGGTCACCGTTGGCCGGGGTGGTCAGGGCAGAGAACCGGGCCGTGCCACCCAACCGGGGCGCCCCTTCCACCAGGCTCACCCGGTGGCCGCGTCCGGCCGCCACCCGGGCACACTCCATGCCGGCTGGTCCTCCGCCTACCACCACCACACGGCGTACCGGCGAGGCCGGCCCAGGGGCTGGTTGGTCGTAGTGGCCGAGCCGACTGTTGACGGCGCACACCGGTTGGCCGCTCCAGAAGTTGCGGGCCACGCAGACGAAGCAGTTGATGCAGGGACGCACCAGTTCGGGTCGGCCGTCGGCCAGGCGCCGAGGCAGGTCCGGGTCGGCGAGAAGTTGGCGTCCCATTGCCACGAAGTCGCATCCGCCGTCGGCGATCAGGCGCTCCCCGGAGGGTGGATCGAGCCGGCCCACCGCGATGACCGGCACGTCCACAGCCCGGCGGACGGTACGGGCATAGTCGGCGTACTGGCCGACCTGCCAGGGCAGCGGCCCGTCGGTGAAGCCCACCCCGGAGCCATCCGAGGAGGTGGCCGACACGTGAATGGCGTCGGCTCCGGCGGCCACGGCCAGTTGGGCCGTGGTCGCCGCGTCCTCCGGGGTGATACCGCCCTCGACGCCGTACTCCCGGCCGTCGAGTCGGACCACGATGGCGAAGCCGGGCCCGGTGCGGGCCCGCACGGCAGCCACCACATCGCAGAGCAGTCGGGCTCTGGTTTCCGGAGAACCACCCCACCGGTCGGTGCGCCGATTCCAGGCAGGGGAAAGGAACGTGGAGATCAGATAGCCGTGGGCCGCGTGAACCTCCATGCCGTCCATCCCGGCCTCAGCGATCCGCCGGGCGGCCTCGGCGAACGCCTCGACCACCGCAGTGAGTTCGTCATCGCCGGCCTCCCGATACTCGGGCATTCGGCCACCGGTCAGGGTGGCCATCCGCATCAACTCCTCACCGGTGGTATCGATCATCATCCCCCCCGGAGCCGAGGGCGGAGGTTCCAGGCTGGGGATCAGTACCGGTAGCCCGGCCGCCACGTCCAGGCCTGAAGTCTTTCCGTGGTGGCAGGCCTGGACGAGCATCCGGGCACCGTGGGCATGGACCCGCCCAGCAAGACGGGCCAGGCCGTCGACCACCCCGTCGTGGGAAAGGGCCGGCTGGTGCCGGGCCGTGGCCCCGTGGGGCCACGAGACCGCCGAGGTCTCCAGGATCAACAAGCCGGCGCCCCCGGCGGCCCGTTCCTCGTAATGGGCCACTGTGGCTTCGGCGACCAGGCCCTGGTCGGTGCAGTTGTTCTGGTCCATGGCCGGCATGACGATCCGGTTCCGGATCTCGATGGGGCCGATCCGGCCGGGGGCCAAGAGGTGGGGGTAGCGATCGGGCATTAGCGCATCCTGTCCCACGGTCGACCGGAGGGCCAGCGGGAGCTGGCTTCCTGGGAGCCGGGGTCAGGCCAGCCGGGCCAGCGACTTCTGGCGCCAGGCCTCGGTGGCCTCCACCGAGTTGAAGGTGAAGCAGTGGATGCCGGCGACGTCCAACTGGTCGGCCACCGCCGACAACGGCGCGACCAGCTTGTTGGGGTCGTAACGGCGGGGGGAGAGCAGCCGGAGTACCGACAACCGGTTCTTCTTTAGGTAGCGGGCCGAGACGCCTACCCCTAGCCGTAGGGAGATGGACAGCAACCGGGCCGGGTCAATAGCGCCGGGCACACCCAGGTGGCAAGGCAGGGTGATCCCGGCAGCCCGTCGGGCAGCCAGCCAGTCAGCGATGGTGCCCGGGTCGAAGCACATCTGCGTGGTCAAGTAGCCCTCGAGCCCTGCGTCGGCGATCATGGCCTGCTTTTCGGCCAAGGCTTCGACTAGTACCCGGTCGGGAATACTCGGATGCCCGTCCGGGTAGGCACCGACCCCCACGGCGTCCACCGGGGGGCGCCGGTCAAGGAACGACCGGAGGAACCCGGCGGCGTCGGCGAACGGGCCCCGCTGTTCAGCGTCGCCTCCGATCACGAACACCCTCCGGATGCCTTGGGCGGTCAACCGGGCCACGATCCGGTCGACGTGATCCTCCCCATCGACCATACGGGCCGCCACGTGGGGGACGGTGGTGTGGCCGGCTGCGGTGAAGGTGGCGCACAGGTCCAAGGTGTCGTCGATGGTCCCGGCTGGCGAGCAGGTCACCGACACCGTTGCGCCGTCGGGTAGATGGGCGGCCTGGTTGGCGATGTTCTTGAGTGGGATCAACTCGAAGCCCATGCCCTCCAGCAGGCGGCGATGGACTGCCCGGTCGGCTCGGGTCGTCTGGGGACGCCGGGGGGTGCCCGATCCTCCCATGTCAGCTCAGTCCGACGATCTCGCCGTTCTCGTCAATGTCGATCCCGGCGGCCGCCGGGGTGCGACCTAGGCCCGGCATGGTTCGCATGTCACCACAGATCGGATAGATGAAACCAGCGCCTACCGAGGCTCGTGCCTCACGTACCGGAAGTGTCCACCCCGTGGGTGCCCCCTTAAGCGAGGCATCCGAGGAGAGGGACAGGTGGGTCTTGGCTATGCACACGGGAAGGTTTCCGAACCCGTTGGCCTCGTAGCTGTCGATCTGTTTGTTGGCCTGGGCGGAGAACTCGGCGTCGTCCGCCCCGTAGATCCGGGTGGCCACAGTGCGGATCTTGTCCCGGAGGCCCATCTCGTCGGGATAGAGGACGGCAAACTCGGATGGCTCCTCAGCCGCTTCGGCGACCGCCTCGGCCAGTTCGGCCGCACCGGCGCCGCCCTCGGCAAAATGGTTGGTCACCGCGCAGCGCGCTCCGTGTGCCGCGGCGATCTCGGCGATAGCTACCAGATCGGCATCATGGTCCTCGGGGAACCGGTTGACCGCCACGACCGGGCTGACCCCGTGGGCCCGGACATTGTCGATCTGCTTGACAAGGTTGGCTCCGCCCTCATGGACCTCGTCGGGGTTCTCAGCCAGCAGAGCCTCGGGAAGTGGTCGACCGGCCACGATCCGATGGCGCCCGGAGTGGGCCTTGAGGGCACGTACGGTGGCCACAAGCACCGCGGCGTCCGGGGCAATGCCCGAATAGCGGCACTTGATGTTGAAGAACCGCTCGGCTCCCATGTCGGCCCCGAAGCCGGCCTCGGTGAGCAGGAAGTCACCGGTACGGATGGCCACCTGGTCGGCCACGATCGACGAGTTGCCGGTAGCGATGTTGCCGAACGGCCCGCAGTGCACCAGCGCCGGGGTGCCCTCCAGAGTCTGCATCAGGTTGGGTTTGATGGCCTCCTTTAACAGCACCGTCATCGCCCCGGCCACCTGCAGGTCCTCAGCGGTCACCGGCGTGCCGTCACCGTCGTAGCCGACGACGATCCGGCCCATACGGGCCCGCAGGTCGGTCAGTGAGGTACAAAGGGCAAGGGCGGCCATCACCTCGGAAGCCGCGGTGATGTCGAAGCCAGTCTCCCGGGGAACCCCGTCCAGGCGGCCGCCAAGACCCACCACGATGTTGCGGAGCGCCCGGTCGTTGATGTCGACCACGCGACGCCAGGTGATGTTGTGCAGGTCCAGTCCCCGCTCGTTGCCGTGAAACAGGTGGGCGTCGACCATCGCCGAACACATGTTGTGGGCCGCGGTGACCGCGTGCATGTCGCCCGTCAGATGCAGGTTGAACAACTCCATGGGCACAACCTGCGAGTAACCGCCGCCCGCCGCACCGCCCTTGATGCCGAAGGTTGGGCCGAGGGAGGGCTGCCGGATGGCAATAGTGGCCCGTTTGCCGATGTGGGAAAAGCCCTGGCCCAGGCCGACGGTGGTGGTGGTCTTGCCCTCACCGAGGGGTGTCGGGGTGATGGCTGTGACCACCACGTAGCGGGCCCGGGGCCGGTCGGCCATGGCCTCGATGGCGTCGAGACGGACCTTGGCCACTCCCTCGCCGTAGAGCTCTAGACAGTCAGCGGGGATGCCGGACTCAGCGGCAATCTCGCCCAGCGGCCGTAGCTGCGCGCCGCGGGCAATCTCTAGATCGGATGGAAAACCCATAGTCCCTGCCCCTCGACCCTGGCCCGACCAGCGGGACCCACACGGTGGTTGGAGGCTACCCACTGCAGTGAATCCATTCCACTTAGCGGGACGGTGATCCCGTAATCCGGGAAAGACCGATTAGGCGAAGGCATCGGGGATCTCGGCGCGGCGCCGCTTCATAAACTCACCGAGGGCCTCATCGGCCGCCTCATCGAGAGCCGGTGCCTGGTAATCGGCCAGCATCTTCTTCCAGATCCCGTTGGCCCGCTGGGCGGCATCCAGGCTCCCCTCCTCGGACCATTGTTCGAAGGAGTCGTTGTTGGCCACTTCTGAACGGGCGAAGGCCGACTCGAAGTTCTCCAGCGTGTGGGCGCTGCCTAGGAAGTGCTGTCCGGGTCCGGTCTCCCGGATGGCCGCCATGGCCTGGCCGTTGTCAGACAGATCGACGCCGTTCATGAACCGGGCCATCAGGCCACACTGGTCGGCGTCGATGACGAACTTCTCATAGCCCATGGCTAGGCCGCCCTCCAACCAGCCGGCGGCATGAAGAACGAAGTTGACCCCGGCCATCACCGTAGGCACCAGGGTGGCCATGCTCTCGGCGGCTGCTTGCGCGTCGGGAATCTTGGAGGCACACAGGGAGCCGCCGGAGCGGAAGGGCAAGCCGAGGCGCCTGGCTAAGGCGGCCACCGTGTAGAGCACCAAAGCGGGCTCGGGGGTACCGAATGTGGGCGCCCCGGTCTGCATCGACATCGAACTGGCGAACGACCCGAAGATCATCGGGGCGCCGGGCCGCACCACCTGTACGAAGGTCATACCGGCCAAGGCCTCGGCCAGGGTCTGGGCAGCCACTCCGGCCACCGTCACGGGGGCCATGGCACCGGCCAGGATGAAGGGGCTGAGCATGGTGGCCTGGTTGTGCTGGGCATACACGTCAGCCGCTCCCAGCATGGTGGCGTCCCAGGCCATGGGTGAGGAGGCGTTGATGAGGCTGGTGACCACCGTGTTGGCTTCCACGAACTCGTCGCCGAACACCAGCTTTGCCATGTCGACGGTGTCTTGAGCCCGCTCGGCAGCCGTCACGGAACCCATGAATGGCTTGTCGCTATATCGGATGTGGGCGTAGACCATGTCCAGGTGTCGCTTGGAGACCGGCACGTCCACCGGTTCACAGACTGTCCCCCCCGAGAGGTGGAGGTGCGGACTCTGGTAGGCGAGTTTTACGAAATTGTTGAAGTCTTCGATGGTGGCGTAGCGGCGACCATCATCGAGGTCGTGGACGAACGGTGGCCCATAGGCCGGCGCGAACACGGTGGCGTCACCACCCACCTGGACGCTGCGTGCAGGGTTGCGAGCATGGTGGGTGTAGGTGGAGGGCGCGTTGGCTCCGACAATCTCACGGCACATTCCCCTGGGGAACCGGACCCGCTCACCGTCTACCTGGGCACCGGCTAATCCGAGCAGTTCGAGGGCCCGCGGATATTCCCGGAAGTCGATACCGACCTCCTCGAGGATGGTCTCCGCGTTGTCCTCGATAGCGGTGAGTCCCTCCTCGGAGACCACCTCCACCGGAGCCATCGAGCGGGTCAGGAAGGGTACGGCCTCCTGGGTGGCTTCGGAGCGGGCTGCTCGACGAGCGGCGCGACCACCTGATCGGCGGCGGCTGGATTGGTCGCTCATCGCTCCATCTCCTTCCTCGGGGTTCTACGGCGGCGGCCTGATCGACCACGGGCCCCCTCGGTGTTAGCGGGTACAGATGGCAAGGTAACGCGACCGCCCAGGTGGGGGTATTTGGCAGTTCGGTGGGGAATGGCCATGGCGTCCACGAAATGCTGCTGAAACGAGGGTTCGGTGGCTGTTTCGATCTTCTCGACCGCCCTGACCACCTCCTGGATCTCCCGTCGGGCCGAGCCGGACAACAGCGCGATCACCGCGCCGGCACCCGCCGCGTTACCCACCGAGGCCACCCGGTCGGGGTCGCAATCGGGGATGAGCCCTAGAACGGTGGCCCGCAGGGTGTCGATGTGGCTGCCGAAAGCGCCAGCCAACCCGATGGAGTCCACGTGGTCGACGCCTAGGTGGTCCATGAGGAGTCTGGCCCCGGCGTAGAGGGCCGCCTTGGCCAACTGTATGGCCCGGACGTCATTCTGGGTAACCAGGATCCGGGGTCCGTCGCCGTCGGGTTCGTGGAGGAGGTAGGACTGAGTCCTCCCGTCGGGTCGGAGGTGGGACGATGGGCGGGTCCCGGCGCCTCCGATCACTCCATCGGCGCTCAGTAGATCAGCCAGGCGCAACTCGGCGATCACCTCGATGATCCCCGAGCCGCAGATCCCGGTGACTCCGGTGGTCGAGGTCGCCTCGGCGAAACCCTCCTCGTCGGACCACGGCTCAGCACCAATGACCCGAAAGCGAGGCTCGCCGGTCTCTGGGTCGATCCGTACCCGTTCGATGGCCCCGGCGGTGGCCCGCTGGCCGCTTGAGACCTGCGCTCCCTCGAAGGCCGGGCCGGTGGGGCTGGAGGCGGCGAGGATTCGCCCGTGGCCGGCCAGGACGATCTCAGCGTTGGTGCCCACATCGACCACCAGATCTACCCCGGGGGACCGGTGGGGACCGGTGGCAAGTACGACGGCCGCAGTGTCGGCCCCGACGTGCCCGGCGATACAGGGTAGGACGTGGGCCCGGGCCGCTGGGTGGACGTGCAGTGCCAGATCGGTAGCCGGTAGGTCGAGGGCGTCTTCGATCTCCAGGGTGAACGGTGCCACCCCCAGCGGGGTTGGATCAAGACCAAGGAACAGGTGGTGCATGATCGGGTTGCCGACGAGGGTGAGTTCTAGGACCTCGTCGCGGGTGGCATCCGCCTCGTGGCAGAGTTCGCCGATGAGGCCATCGATAGCTGCCCGAACCGAGGAGGTGAGCTCCACCTCCCCTCCCGGATTCATCATCACGTACGACACCCGGCTCATGAGGTCCTCCCCGAAGCGGATCTGAGGATTCATGGTTCCTGTGCTGGACAGGATTTCGCCGGTAGCCAGGTCGCACAGGTGCCCAGCGATGGTTGTGGAACCCACGTCTATGGCCACCCCGAGGGCCCGGTCAACTAATCCCGGCCATGCGGCTACGATCCGCCGGTTGTCCCTCACGGCCACCGTCAGAACGTCGTGAACGCTCAGGAGGCCGACTAGGTCGATCTGGTCGGCGGCATGGAGGCCGACCAGGTCCCACTGATCGGCCAGGGCAGCTAGCACCCGGCTGGTGGAATCACCGCTGCGGTCCGACACCTCCACCAGGCGAAGAACGAGCACCGGGTCGAGTTGCACCTCACCCAGGTCGACCGCCTTGCGCACAACCTGTCGGTGGACCTGGCTGTCGGGTGGTACGTCGATCACCAAGTCGCCAAGCACCTTCGCTGCGCACCCGAGACGACGTTGGTCGGTAAGCGGTCGGCGACCCGTATAGCCGTCCTCGACGGCGCCGGGGGCGCTGAGGTTGCCGGAGGCCACGGTGATCCCGTGCTTGGCGAACTCGCCGAAGGTGGGTTCGACCTGGCAACGGCCGCAGATGCCCCGACCGCCGCACACCGAGTCGAGGTCTACGCCAAGCCGGCGGGCCGCGTCGAGCACCGTGGTCCCCTCGGCAACATGGCCCCGGCGACCGGAAGGCGTGAAAACCACTAGGTGCCCGTCCTCCGCGTCGGTCATCGCGTCCGCTCCCCCATGGGCGTGCCGATCAGCCCCGGGGGCGCCGTCCGCCGCGGCGGGGGCGGACTGGGGCGTCGGGGTCCCGGTGGGCCCTGATCCACGTGGCGCAGTCAGGGTCCTGGCCCATCAGGACGTCGGCGGCCAGCACTCGGGTCCGGACCTCTTCGTGGAGAGGGTTGACGATGGCCGACGTCATGCCGTGGGCCATGGACATGACGATGAACGATCCGGTGATGGAGTGTCGGTTGGGCAGACCGAAACTGATGTTGGATGCCCCGCAGGTGGTGTTGACACCCAGCTCCTCCCGGAGCCGGCGGAGGAGCGCGAAAACCTGCCGGCCAGCGGTGCCCATGGCACCGACGGGCATAACCAGGGGGTCTACGACCACATCGGCGGTTGGAATTCCGTGGTCGGCGGCCCGCTCTACGATCCGTTTGGCCACCGTGAAGCGAACGTCAGGGTCCTCGGAAATCCCAGTGTCGTCGTTGGAGATAGCTACTACTGCGGCACCATGGGAGGCCACCAGAGGTAGCACTCTCTCCATTACTTCCTCTTCGCCGGTCACTGAGTTGACCAGTGGTTTGCCTTGGTAGGCGGCTAGGCCGGCCTCGAGGGCTTCGATTACCGACGAGTCGATGGACAGCGGTACGTCGGTTACGGCCTGGACGGTGCGGATGGCCTGAGCCAGTAGGCGTGGTTCGTCGGTGAGGGGCACCCCAGCGTTCACGTCGAGCATGAGCGCCCCGGCCTCTACCTGTGCGACGGCATCACTTTCCACCCGGCTGAAGTCACCGTTCTTGAGCTCGTCGGCCAACAGTTGCCGGCCGGTCGGGTTGATGCGCTCGCCGATCATCACGAATGGCCGGTCAAAACCGATGACCACCTCGCGGGTGGCAGAACTGACGATGGTCTGGGTCATCCGGGGATGACTCCTCTCGGAACGGGTCCTGCCCGGGTGGGCGGTCGGTTCAGTCCTCGACGCCGCCGGCCCGGATCAGGCGCTCGAGCCGGGCACCGGGGTAGGCGTCTTCGAGCCGGGCCACCTCGGCGGCCACCGTGGCGGCCATGTCGCCATTGCAGCCAGCCGCTACGCGGCGCCATTCGGCTAAATAGCTGTCGGAATTGGTCAGGCCGGCCACGATGGCCGCCCGGTCGATGGCATCCTGGAACCGAGCATCAAGGAGGGCCTTTTCCCGCGACCGTCCCCGCTGTGCGGTGACCTGGGCCGGGATGTCCCGCCAATAGATGGTCACCAGATGGGCAGCGGCGGTCATCAGAGGGATCCGATCGGGACAGGCACCGGCTCACGCCCGATCCCGTCGCCGAGAGCAACGATGCTGGTCTCGAGATCGCCGTAGCCGGTCCGGTGCATCTCGAAGGCCAGGCCGAGGCGTTCGGCGGCGACACGGGCCCGGGCCTCCAAGTCAGGGTCGTCAGTCTGGGACAGGTAGACCAGGCGGGTGTAGTTCCCGAAGTAGTCGGCAAGTAGTTCAGGGTGGGTGTCCAGCCAAAGAGCTTCGATAACCAGTCGGTCGAAGTGCCGGGCCAGGAAGTCGGTCAGATAGAAGGTGCCGAGCTCACTTCCCTGGAGCTGTGCGAAGTCCGCACCACCGGTGAAGAACTCGTAGCAGTGGGCGCCGGGCAGGCGTTCGACGCCGAATTCCTCGCAGACTGCATCTAGTCGGCCGCCGGTTCCGCAGTCGGCGTAGCCCACGAAGATCCGGTCATAGCGCTCGACGGCGGCACGTACCCGATCGGCTACTGCTGGGGGAATCCGGTCGGGTTCGTTGTGGTAGGAGGCCGGGAGGCACTCCACA
>CZRM01000233.1_pt1 | contig 25826 bp, 24 predicted proteins | sample 1125721 | NCBI WGS metagenome assembly CZRM01 (sample SAMEA3597868, study PRJEB11362) | Hydrothermal vent metagenome genome assembly | biome: marine hydrothermal vent biome; feature: marine hydrothermal vent; material: ocean water | place: Atlantic Ocean | collected 2010-09-19/2010-10-04 | reverse complement strand
CACGCCGTAAGGGACGTCGTCGGCGTCGCCGTGAGGAACTCCAGCCGATGGACCTGCCGGCCTACACGCCGGATGACACCGCCGTGCCCGAGGGCGAGGTTGTGGTCGAACGTGCCTGTACCGCTCAGGACCTCGGTCCAAGACTGAACCGTACGGCGGCCGACGTCGTCCGCTTCCTCATGCAGCAGGGAGAGATGGTCACGGCCACCCAGTCCCTGTCCGACGACATGATCGAGCTGTTCGCGGCCGACCTGGGTGTCGAGATCCGCATGGTCGACCCTGGCGAGGAGCAGGAGGTTGAGCTGCTCAAGCTGCTTGACGTCGTGGACGACGACGACGACGACGACGCTCCGGTCCGCCCACCGGTCGTTACCATCATGGGACACGTTGATCACGGCAAGACCAAGTTGCTCGACCAGATTCGGAACGCCAACGTCGTCGACGACGAGGCCGGTGGAATCACCCAGCACATCGGCGCCTACCAGGCCGAACGCGATGGTCGACAGCTGACCTTCATCGACACCCCGGGCCACGAGGCGTTTACCGCCATGCGGGCCCGCGGCGCCGAGTCCACCGACATCGTCGTCTTGGTGGTGGCCGCCGACGACGGCGTGATGCCCCAGACCGTGGAGGCCCTCGCCCATGCTCGGGCGGCGGAAGTGCCGATCATCGTGGCTGTCAACAAGATCGACCGGGAGAACGCTGATCCCCAGAAGGTCCTTGGCCAACTGGCCGAGCACGACCTCGTTCCCGAGTCCTGGGGCGGGGACATCATCACCGTCGAGGTGTCTGCCCTCCAGAACCTCGGGATCGACGACCTCCTGGACAACCTGAACGTGTTAGCGGAGCTCGAGGACCTCCGGGCCGACCCGGAGGGGCGGTCCCAGGGCGTGGTCCTGGAGTCCTTCCTGGACGTCGGGCGGGGACCGGTGGCCACCGTGCTGGTCCAGCGCGGCACCCTGAAGGTCGGTGACCCACTGGTCGCCGGAGCGGCGTGGGGGCGGGTGCGGGCCCTGGTCGACGACCACGGAAACCAGGTCAAGCAGGCCGGGCCATCTATGCCGGTCCAGGTGCTGGGCCTATCCGACGTGGCCGACGCCGGCGAGGGCTTCGTCGTCGCCCCCAACGAGAAGATCGCCGGTCGGGTGGCCGACAAGCGGGGCCATTGGCGCCGCCAGGCCAACATCGGCCGGGACGCCCACGCCCTGTCGGGCGGCGCCCGCCTGGAGGACATCTTCGAGCAGATCCAGAAGGGCGAGGCGGCCACCCTGAACCTGATCGTCAAGGCCGACGTGAACGGTTCGCTGGAGGCCGTCACCGAGAGCCTCCGCAAGCTTGAGCGCGAGGACGTGAAGTTGGCCTTTGTCCACCGGGCGGTGGGTCGGATCACCGAGAACGACATCCAGCTGGCTGCCACGTCGAATGCCACCATCATCGGCTTCAACGTGCGGCCCGAGCGCAAGGCCCGCGAGATGGCCGACGCCGAGAACGTGGAGATTCGCTCCTACGAGATCATCTACAAGCTGATTGAGGACATTGAGTCAGCCATGCTCGGCCTGCTGGCCCCGGAGTTCGAGGAGGTCGTGACGGGCGACGCCGAGGTCCGGGAGATCTTTTCCGTCCCTCGCGTTGGAAAGATCGCCGGCTGCTACGTCACCAACGGCACCATCACCCGAGGCTCCAAGGTGCGCTTCCTCCGGGAGGGCGCCATCATCTGGAAGGGCGAGGTCAGCTCGCTCCGCCGGTTCAAGGACGACGTACGGGAGGTCCAGTCGGGCTTCGAGTGCGGTATCGGGCTCTCCGACTACCAGGACCTCAAGCAGGGCGACGTCATCGAAACATTCGAGGAACGGGAGATTCCCCGCGCCTAGGGGTCGACCATGGGACGGGGAGCACCCCAGGGGCGTCGCTCGGGTGGGGCCACCCGCGGCTACGACCGGACCGATCGGCTCAACGAGCTCCTGGTGCGCATCTTGGCCGACGAGGTTGAGCGCATCGACGACGACCGCCTGGGATTCCTCACCGTGGCCGGTGTGGAGACCGACCGCGACCTGAGCATGGCCCGGGTCTACGTCACCTCTGACGTCGACGACCACGGGCTTATAGAGGCCTTAGCCGAGCATCGGCCGCGGCTCCAACGGGCCATCGGATCCCAGGCCCGGGTTCGACGCGTCCCCCCGTTGACCTTCGTGGTCGACGACACGGTCCGCTCGGCCGACCGCATCGAGGAGATCCTTCGCGGGCTTGCCCCGTTCGACGAGGAGGAGTGAGGTGGCCGACCGGCCGGCCGAACCCGACGGGGTGATCGTCATCGACAAGGAGGCCGGCTGGACCAGTCACGACGTGGTGGCGCGCTCCCGGGGCGTGCTGGGCACCCGCAAGGTAGGCCACTCGGGGACGTTGGACCCCGACGCCACCGGGGTCCTGGTCCTCGGTGTGGGTCGGGCCACCCGCCTGCTCCGCTTCCTGACGGCTCTGCCCAAGGAGTACACGGGCCGGGTCGTCCTGGGGACCGAGACATCGACGCTGGACGCCTCGGGCGAGGTGACCGCCGTCCATGACATGTCGGCCGTGGATCCGGACCAGGTGGTGGCCGCCGCACGGGCGTTCGTTGGCGTCATCCAGCAGATTCCACCCATGGTGTCGGCGGTCAGGGTCGGTGGCCGGCGACTCCACGAGATCGCCCGGGAGGGCGGTGAGGTGGAACGAAGTCCCCGAACGGTGACCGTGCACCGCTTCGACGTGGTACCCGGTGACAAGCAGGGCACCTACGACGTAGCGGTGGCTTGCTCCTCGGGGACTTACATCCGCACCCTTGCAGCAGACCTCGGGACGGCCCTCGGCGGTGGCGCCCATCTCCGCGACCTCCGTCGGACCTCGATCGGGTCGTTCACCGAGGCCGAGGCCCACCCAGTCGAGACCCCCATCCTGCTGCCCATGACCGAGGCCCTCCGCGATCTGGGTGGCGTTCATGTCGACGAGGCCACGGCCGTTGACGTTTCCTTTGGCCGACCGCTGGACCTCGACCGCCTGGGCGTGGAGCCGGGGTCCACCGAGGTGGGCCCGTGGCCGGTCCACGGACCGGATGGGGCGCTGCTGGCCGTGTACGAGCCCCACCGGGGTGGGGCTAAGCCGGCTGTCGTCCTGGCCCCCGCCGTTTCCTGAACGGTTCCGACTGACCGACAGCCGCTCGCTAGCCTCGTCGTTGTGGAGATCCGCCGGGAGTTGAGCCCCTACGACCCCTCGTCGCCGGGGACCGCTCTGACCATCGGCGCCTACGACGGCGTTCACGTCGGCCACCGACAGGTAGTCGCCGAGGTCCGACGCCTGGCCAAAGAGAGGGAGCTGACCTCGGCGGTTGTCACCTTCGACCGGCATCCGGCCACCGTGGTCCGGCCCGAGTCGGCGCCGCTCTTGCTGACTGACAACGAGCAGAAGTTGGAACAGCTGGCCACCACGGGCGTGGATCTGACCCTGGTGGTGCCGTTCGATGAGGTGCGAGCCATGGAGTCCGCCGAGGGGTTCGTGGCCGACGTGCTGGTCGGGTGCCTGGGAGCCAGGCTGGTGGTGGTCGGGGAGGACTTCCACTTCGGCCACCAGCGCTTGGGCAACGTGGCGCTCCTACGCGACATGGGCTCCAGGATGGGCTTCGAGGTCCTCGGCCTGGGCCTGATCGGCTTGACCGGCAGCCCGGCTCGCGACCACGAGCAGGTCTCGTCCACCTTCATCCGACGGGCCCTGGCCCGAGGCGACCTGAAGCGGGCCAATTCCATGCTGGGCCGCCCCTACGAGGTCCGGGGCGTGGTTGACACAGGTGACCGTCGGGGCCGGGAACTGGGGTTCCCGACAGCCAACGTCCGTGTCGATCCCTCGATTCTGCTTCCCGAGGACGCCGTGTACGCCGGCTGGTACGAGAGGCCCGACGGCACGGTGCATCCAGCGGCCGTCTCACTAGGGACCCGACCCCACTTCTACGAGGACGGTGCTGTGCTTCTGGAGGCCCACCTGCTCGACGTGGGTGGGCCGGACGATGGCGGCCCCGACCTCTACGACGAAGAGGCCCGAATTCGGTTCACGCGGCGGCTCCGTGACCAACGCACCTTTGACGGCGTCGAGGCGCTCGTGGAACAGCTCCATCGAGACGTGGTCGACACCCGGGCCGCCCTGGCCTGACCGGACCTCGCGTGGACCTTCTCGATGTCGTCCTGCTGGTCATCGGTGGCCTGTTCGCAGGTTGCGTGAACACCATGGCCGGGGGTGGGTCGCTGCTAACCGTGCCGCTCCTGGTGCTGACCGGCGTGCCGGGCGACGTGGCCAACGGCTCCAACCGGGTTGGGATCCTGGCCTCCAACGTAAGTGCCATGGCTACCTTCCGACGGCTCAGGGTCTCCGGCGTGTCCCGGGCGCTCCCGGTGCTGGTGCCTGTGGTCGCTGGGTCACTCACCGGGTCACTGCTGGTCTCCCAGTTGCCTGCCGAGACCTTCGAACGGGTCTTCGGGGTGGTGATGGTCCCGCTCTTAGTCCTGTCACTTCGCCCCCCGAGAATCGGTGCGGCTGCTCGCCACTGGTCGCCGACCACGGCGGGGATCGTGTTCTTCGGCGTGGGTTGCTACGGCGGGGCATTCCAGGCCGGTATCGGCCTGCTCTTGGTATTGGCCCTGTCCCGGTCCGGCCTGGACCTAGTGCTTGCCAACGGCATCAAGGTGGTGGTCATCCTGGTGGTCACCGTCACCGCCCTCCCGGTGTTCGTCGCCCGGGACCTGGTCGATTGGGCCCCGGCCCTCGTCCTAGCCGCCGGCTTCGCCGCCGGCGGGGGTCTCGGGGCCCGCTTTACCGTGATCGGGGGAGTTCGGGCGGTCCGTCCGGTGATAGCGGTGGCAGTGCTGGCCATGTCAGGACGCCTCCTCGGCGTCTACTGAGGGCGGACCCGGCTGGGTGGCCAGGACCGGACCGCCGGTACGCTGACCTGCACAACACAGTCCTCGGGGTTGGGTGAAAGTCCCGACCGGCGGTGAATCGGAGCGATCCGACCAGCCCGCGAACCCCGAAAGGTCGCCGTGAGGCGCCTTCCGGGGCCGATCAGGTGCGAGTCCTGGGCCGACGGTCAGAGTCCGGATGGGAGAGGACGTCGGAAGCGGAGTCGTCTTCGCGACCGCTGGCCCTTCGGGTCACCGGCGGTCGTGGCGGTCGGCGCCGGGTCCCGTCGGCTCCCGCGACCCCTCCCGGGGATCGGATACGCAGGAGAGAACGGGACACATGTTCACGGGAATCGTCGAGGAACTCGGCGCCGTCCGGTCGGTCGACGAGGTCGGCGACGGTCGTCGTGTCGTCGTCGAGGCGACGACCGTGCTCGACGATGTGACCCTCGGCGCGTCGATCGCCGTGAACGGCTGTTGCCTCACCGTCGTGGAGTGGGCGGACGGCTGGTTTGCCGTCGACGCCGTCCCCGAAACGCTCGACTGCACCACCGTCGGTGGCTTGAGTCCCGGCGATCCAGTCAACCTGGAGCGGCCGCTGGTCGTTGGAGGACGGTTCGGTGGCCACGTGGTCCAGGGCCACGTCGACATGGTCACCGAGGTGTTGGCCGTCCGGGAATTGTCTGACGGCTCCCGTCGGCTGTCCTTCCGCCTACCCGACGAGTTGGCCGGCAAGGTGGTCGAGAAGGGTTCGGTCACCCTGGACGGGGCCAGCCTGACCGTGGCTGCCGTCGACAACGACACGTTCGACGTGGCCCTCATCCCACACACCCTCCAGGTCACGACGTTCGGCCGCCGGGCTCCCGGCGACCAGGTCAATGTCGAGGCCGATGTCCTCGCCCACTACGTGGCCGGTCTGCTGGCTGCTGGGCGTATCCCTGCCAATGAAGGGAGCGGTTGATGCCGCTATCCAGCATCGAAGACGCCATCAAGGCCTACGCCCGGGGCGAGTTCCTGGTCGTGGTGGATGACGAGGACCGGGAGAACGAGGGTGACCTCATCATCGCCGCCGACGCCATGACGCCGGAGAAGATGGCGTTCATGATCCGCCACACCAGCGGGGTGATCTGCGCCCCCATGTCCGACGAGCGAGCCGACGAACTGGACCTGCCGCTCATGGTGGCCGAGAACACCGAATCGATGCGTACGGCGTTCACGGTGTCGGTGGATCTGGTGGAGGGCACCTCAACCGGGATTTCGGCTTCGGACCGGTCGGCCACCGTGGTCGGCCTGTCCAATCCGGAGCGGCGCCGTGTGGAGTTCGCCCGTCCCGGGCACATCTTCCCGCTACGGGCCCGAGTGGGCGGCGTGCTCAAGCGGGCTGGACACACCGAGGCTGCCGTCGACCTGTGTGCGTTGGCCGATCGGCAGCCGGTGGGGGTGCTGTGCGAGATCGTCAACGATGACGGCACCATGGCCCGCCTGTCCGACCTGGAGGTTTTCGCCGCCGAGCACGAGCTGCAACTCATCACCATCGCCGACCTGATTCGCCACCGTCGACGCCATGAGAAGTTGGTCGAGCACTTCGGTTCGGCCCGTATCCCCACGAAGTACGGCGAGTGGACCGCTCACGCTTACCGGTCCCTGCTGGACGAGGACGAGCACGTGGCCTACGTGCTGGGCGACCTGGGCTCGGTCGACGCCCCGCTGGTCCGGGTCCACTCCGAGTGCCTGACCGGAGACCTGTTGGGATCCCTGCGCTGCGACTGTGGTTCCCAACTTGACGCCGCCCTGGCCCAGATTGGGGTCGAGGGGGCTGGTGTGGTGGTTTACCTGCGGGGGCATGAGGGCCGGGGTATCGGCATCGGCCACAAGCTACGGGCCTACGGCCTTCAGGACGAGGGGCTGGACACTGTGGACGCCAACCTCCAGCAGGGGCTTCCGGTGGACTCCCGGGAGTACGGCGTGGGGGCCCAGATGCTGTCCGACCTGGGCATCACCCACATGCGGCTCATGACCAACAACCCGGCCAAGTACGGCGGCCTGGAGGGCTACGGCCTGGAGATCACTGACCGGGTTCCGTTGGACACCTCGCCCAACCCGGAGAACGTCCGGTACTTGGAGACCAAGCGGGACCGCATGGGCCACATCCTTGACGAGGCGGGAGCCGAGGGGGGAGCGTCGTGAGGACGCTGGACGCCCCCCTTGATGGCGCCGGTCTGCGGATCGGCTTGGTGGCCGGCCGGTTCAACGAGTTCGTATCGTCCAGTTTGGTCGCCGGCACCCGGAATCGCCTGGTGGCTCTCGGGGTGGCCGACGACGATGTGGACCTGGCTTGGGTGGCCGGGGCGTTCGAGGTGCCGTTGGCCGCCCGGGCTATGGCCGAGTCGGGCCGCTACGACGCCGTGGTATGCCTGGGGGCGGTCATCAGGGGCGAGACCCCACACTTCGACTACGTGGCCGGCGAGGCAGCGGCCGGGATTATGCGAGCCGGCCATGACACCGGTGTGCCCGTGGTGTTCGGGGTGCTGACCACCGACACTGTGGAGCAGGCCATGGAGCGGGCTGACGAGGAGCGGGGCGATAAGGGCGCTGACTGCGCCGATGCCGCGGTCGAGATGGTCCGCCTGCTGGCTGCCATCCGCGCTGACTGACCGGCCGACCTCAACTGCCGAAGGCCTCCTGGCTCTGGCCGAAGCTGAACTCCACCACGTTCCCGTCGGGATCGGTAAGGGCGCATAGGTAGCCGATGGGCGGGGGTAGTTGCTCGGCCTCCCAGTGCAGGCAGCCCTCAGCCCGACCCCGCTCGGCCATGGCCTCTACTTCTGCTGGGTCGTCCACGTCGAATCCCAGGTGTGCGAATGGCGACAGGATGGTCTGGGGTTCACCCGAGTCCCGGGCCTCGAACGATTGCACCACCACCAAGCCGAACTCGGACCCCTCGTCGGCTAGCCACGCCACTTCGCCGTCCACGTCGACCCGACGGTGGAAAGTCCGCATCGGTGTGTGGTCCTCGTACCAGGCAATGGTGGCGTCCAGGTCACGGCAGGGGAGCGCCAGGTGGGTGAGGCGGGTGGCCATAGGGCGACAATACGATGGCTGGGGACCCGGAGGGCGGCCAGTTGTCGGCATTCTCCCGGGGTGGTCCGTAACGGCGCCGCTGGTACCCTTTGCCTCCGAGGACGACCCGACCGGGTCGTTCAGGGTCGGAATCGAAGACCTCCGGCCCTCCGAATGGCTTCCGGTGGCGCACAGCGCACCACGAGGCTGGGTCCGATACCCGAGGTTCCGATGCCGACCAACCTGCCCCCCAAGGGCGACACCATCGAGTCCAACCGGCTGCACGAGAGTGACACCGGTTCTCCCGAGGTGCAGATCGCACTCCTAAGCGACCGCATCAACCACCTCACCGACCACCTGAAGGTCCACAAGAAGGACCATCACAGTCGGCGAGGCTTGTTGATGGTGGTGGGTCGCCGCCGGCGGCTGCTCGACTACGTCAAGAAAAACGACGTCGAGCGCTACCGGGCGATCATCGCCAAGCTGGGCCTTCGCCGATAGGTCGAATCTGATTCCGGGTGACCTGTGGGTCGGCCGGGTCGCGTCGGGGACCGGACCACCGGGACCGACAACCAGAACGATGAGTGGGGACGGACGACACGCGTCCACGTCCCCGACATGCCGCAGATCGCGGCCGTCGAACCGTCCGAAGTCGTTTCGGGCGGGCTACGAGAAGAGAGAAGCATGACTGAAGCAACCACGGTTTCCTGCACATTCAGCGGGACCGAAAAGACAATGTCGTTCGAGACAGGCCGCATGGCCGGTCTCGCCGGCGGAGCCGTCCTGGCTCAGATCGGCCGTTCTACGGTCCTGGTGACCGCCACCGGAGCGAAGTCCCCCCGACCGGGTGCGGACTTCTTCCCACTTACGGTCGACATCGAGGAGCGGATGTACGCCGCCGGCAAGATCCCCGGCTCGTTCTTCCGTCGTGAAGGTAGGGCGCCGGAATCGGCGATCCTGACCTGTCGCCTCATCGATCGTCCGCTACGGCCAATGTTCCCGGACGGCTTTCGAAACGAGGTCCACATCGTGGGCACCGTCGTTGGTGCCGACATGGAGAACCCCCACGACGTGCTGGCCCTGAACGGCGCCTCGGCGGCCCTGATGCTGTCCGGCATCCCGTTCGACGGCCCGGTCGGTGCGGTGCGCATCGCCTGGACTGCGGCCGGCGAGTGGATTCCGCATCCCACCTACGAGGAGGGCAGCGAGTCGGCCTTCGAGATGGTCGTGGCCGGCCGCCTGCTGGACGACGGCGACGTCGCGGTGATGATGGTCGAGGCTGGTGGCACCGAGGCCACCTGCGACGTCTACGAGGCCGGTGCCCCGAAGGTCGACGAGGCTGTTCTGGCTGACGGCCTGGAGTTCTCCAAGCAGTTCATCCGCGAGGTCATCGAGCTCCAGAAGGAGCTCGTGGCCGCCGTGGGAGCGCCGGAGATCATGGCCTACGAGGTCACGAGCGACTACACCCCCGAGGTGCTCGCTGCGGTCGAGGCTGCCAGTGCCGAGCGCATCGCCGAGACCCAGACCATTGCCGACAAGGCCGAGCGTGGTGCCGCCGAGTCGGCACTCAAGGCCGAGCTCCTCGACGAGCTGCTTCCGCAGTTTGCCGAGGTGGACAATGCCGATCGCCACATCGCCGGTGCCATCCGTGCGGTCACCAAGGAGGCCGTGCGATCCCGCATCGTCACCGAGGGCGTCCGCATCGACGGGCGTGGCACGGGCGACCTGAGGCCTGTGTCGTCGGAGGTGGCGGTCATCCCCACGGCGCACGGTTCGGGCCTCTTCCAGCGGGGCGAGACCCAGGTGCTGAACTTCACCACCCTGGGTACCGGTCGTATGGACCAGATGATCGACGGCATCGACCCGGTCAACCGCAAGCGGTTCATGCACCACTACAACTTCCCGCCCTTCTCGACCGGTGAGACAGGCTTCATGCGGGGTCCGAAGCGTCGTGAGATCGGCCACGGTGCGCTCGCAGAGCGGGCCCTGTTCCCGATCATCCCGAGCTTCGAGGAGTTCCCCTACACCCTGCGCTTGGTGTCGGAGGTCCTTGCGTCCAACGGCTCGAGCTCCATGGGTTCGGTGTGCTCCTCCAGCCTTTCGATGATGGACGCCGGTGTGCCGATCAAGGCCCCGGTGGCCGGCATCGCCATGGGCCTCATCTACAAGGACGGCGAGTACGTCACCCTCACCGACATCCTCGGTGCGGAGGACGCCTTCGGCGACATGGACTTCAAGGTGGCCGGTACGGCGGAGTTCGTCACCGCACTCCAGTTGGACACCAAGATCGACGGCATTCCCGCCGACGTCCTGGCCAACGCCCTGAACCAGGCCAAGGAAGCCCGACTGGCGATCCTCGGAGTCATGGCCGAGGCGATTCCCGGACCGCGCGACGACGTCGGCGAGAACGCGCCGAAGATCGAGGCGTTCGAGATCCCGGTGGAGAAGATCGGTGAGGTCATCGGTCCGAAGGGCAAGATGATCAACACCATCCAGGCCGAGACCGGAGCCGACATCAGTGTCGACGACGATGGCATGGTGGGCATCGTGTCCATCGCCTCGCCGGACCGCGACAAGGTCGCCGAGGCCAAGCGCCAGGTCATGCTGATTGTGGATCCGCCCACCGCCGAGGTGGGCGCTGTCTACGAAGGGCGGGTGGTGAACATCACCAAGTTCGGTGCCTTCGTCAGCATCCTTCCTGGCCGTGATGGACTGGTCCACATCTCCAAGCTCGGTGGCGGCAAGCGCATCGACAGGGTGGAAGACGTGCTGGAATTGGGTCAGCCGTTGTCGGTCGTGGTCGAAGACGTCGACCCGAACGGCAAGATCTCCCTGAAGCCGGCCGGCGATGCACCATCCAAGCCGGCTGCCAAGGCCCCGAAGAAGGCGGACGAGGTTCCGGATGACGACGTAGCCGACGAGGTGGTCGACGATTCGGATGATGACGACGTAGCCGACGAGGTGGTCGACGATTCGGATGATGACGACGTAGCCGACGAGGTGGTCGACGATTCGGATGATGACGACGTAGCCGACGAGGTGGTCGACGATTCGGATGATGACGACGTAGCCGACGAGGTGGTCGACGATTCGGATGATGACGACGTAATCGACGACGGTCCCATCGAGGCCAGCTTTGAGGACGCTTTCAAGAACGAGCTTGAAGCGGTCCACGGGGACCTAGGCGTGGCCGTTCCCGCTGGTCGCGGTGGTGGCCGCGGTGGTGGCGGCGGCGGCGGTCGCCGTCGGCGGGGTCGCTGAGCACTCCCGCTGACCGGGGCCGCCGACACGGCGCCCCTGCGGCCACCGAATCGGTGGTCGAGTTGAGCCTGCCCGAACACGGGCTGACCGCAGGACCGAGCGTGGTGTCCGAACGGATGCCGGATGCCCGCTCGGTCTCGGTCGGCGTATGGGTGGCCGTCGGGGGTCGCGACGAGGATCCGGCGGTGTCCGGTGCCTCGCACTTCCTTGAGCACCTGTTGTTCAAGGGAACCGACCGGCGGACGGCCCGGGCTATCGCCGAGATGGTGGACGCCACGGGCGGCGAGATGAATGCCTTCACGTCCAAGGAGTACACGGCGTACTACGCCCGAGTCCCGGCAGGTGACCAGGAGCTGGCCACCGCCCTGTTAGCCGACGTCATCGGCGAGCCTGCCTTGCGGGCCGCCGACGTCGAGACTGAGCGGCAGGTCATCCTGGAGGAACTCCACCTCCAGGCCGACGATCCTGACGACGTGGTGTTCGAGCTCCTCTACGAGGCGCTGTTCCCCGGCCACCCGTTGGGCCGCGAGGTGTTGGGGTCCGAGGACTCGGTGGCCACCATCGCCCGCCATGACCTGGTCGAGTTCCACGACCACTGGTATCGGGCGCCCAACCTCGTGGTGGCCGCGGCTGGGGTCGTCGACCACCACGCCCTAGTGGAGCAGGTGAGCGAGGCCTTCGCCTCCCGAACGGACGGCATGGCGCCGGTCCGTGCCGGACCGGCGGAGGAACCGGTTGAGGCCCGACGGATCACCCGGCCCACCGAGGCAACCCACGTGGCCTGGGGATGGCGTGGCCTGCGACGCGACGACCGCCGACGCCACGCCCTGGCCCTTGGGATCCACGTATTGGGCGGGGGGCTGTCCAGCCGTCTCTTTCAGACTGTGCGCGAGGAGAGGGGGTTGGCCTACAACGTCTTCGCCTCGCCGGCCGGCTACGAGGACGCCGGCGTGGTGTCGGTTTACGCTGGCACGGCCCCTGAGCGAGCCGATGAACTCCAACGGGTAGTGGCCGACCAGGTGGCCGAGGTGGCCGCCCATGGGATCACCGCCGAGGAGATGGACATCGCCCGCGACGGGTTTGAGGGGTCGATCCTGCTGGGCCTGGAAGACTCTGGGAGCCGGATGTCCCGGCTGGGCACCAGCCAGAGCCTCCTAGGCCGCGTGGTCCCCTTGGACGAGTACGTCGACACCCTGCGGGCCGTCACTCTGGACGATGTCAACGCCGTGCTGAACGAGGTGCTGTCTCCCGAGGCGGTCGTGGCCCTGGTGGGACCGACCGCCTGAACCCAGCCGGGTCGCCGCGACGGTGACCGCTAGCCTCACCCCATGTCCGGAGATCCGATCCGTGTCGGTGTGCTTGGGGCCGCCGGCCGCATGGGCCGTATGGTCGCCGGAGCGGTCACGGCCGCCGAGGGGATGGTCCTGGTCGCCGCTGCCGACCCGTCGGCTCCCGGGTTGGAGGTCTCCGGAGTGACTCTGGTGGCCGACATAGGGGATCTGCTCAACGCCGGTGTTGATGTGGTCGTGGACTTCACGGTGGCCGAGGCCAGCCGGACCAACCTGCCGGTCCTGGCCGCGGCCGGGGTACACGTCGTCGTCGGCACCAGTGGCCTGAGTGACGACGACCTGGACAACCTTCGGGCCGCCTTCACGACCAGCAACTGCCTGGTGGCTCCCAACTTCGCCATCGGTGCCGTTCTCATGATGCGCTTCGCCGAGATGGCAGCGCCGTGGTTCGAGACGGCCGAGATCGTGGAGGTCCATCACGATGGCAAGGTCGATGCCCCGTCGGGCACCGCGACGGCCACCGCCGAACGCATGGCGGCTGCCTCCTCGGACTGGGCTCCCGATCCAACTACCCGGGAGGCGGTGGCCGGGGCCCGGGGCGGAGTCGGACCGGCGGACATCCGCATCCACTCGCTGCGCATGAGGGGCGCCGTGGCCGACCAGGAGGTCGTCTTGGGGACTACCGGCCAGACCCTGACCATCCGGCACGACACCACCGACCGCAGCTCGTTCATGCCCGGGGTGGTACTGGCCATAGGTCGGATCGCCGAGGTGCCCGGCGTGACCGTGGGCCTCGACGCGCTGCTCGGCCTCTAACCCGGTTCCCACCGTGGATCCCGGTACCCGGCGTTTTTTGAGGCCGGCATGGATCGCCTCGCACGTGCTGGTAGCCGCCCTGCTGGTGGCCACCACCAACCTGGGCTTCTGGCAACTCCGTCGCCTGGATGCACGACGGGACTACAACGCCAAGGTGGTGGCCCGGGCCGACGAGCCCGTGGTGACCTTGGCCACGGCGTTCGGGGCCCTGACGGAGGGCAGGCCGCCAGAGGACCTCCGCCATGTGCGGGTCACGGTGTCCGGCACGTGGGACGCTGCTTCGGAGGTCTACCTGGCCAACCGCTCCCGGGACGGGGTGCCCGGGGTCCACGTGGTGACCCTGCTGCGGATCGAGGGCGCCCGTCCCAGCGTGGGGGTGGCCGTCGACCGGGGGTTTGTCCCCCGGGTCCACTACCTGAAAGGGGACCGGTCGGCCTGGGCGCCCGCCGGAGGAGAAGTCAAGGTGGTAGGCAGCCTGGAGATCGGCCGGATGGGCGAGCGTGGCCACGGATCCGAGGTGGACCGCATCGACCCGGAGGCTTTGTCGGACCGGTGGGGAATCTCCGTGGCGTCGATGTGGATCCGGGCTGCCGCCAACGGGTCGGCGGGTTGGCCGGCCTCCGCGCCGGTGGAGGACTTGGGCGACGGGCCCCACCTCTCGTACGCCGTCCAGTGGTTCGTATTCACCCTCATCGGCTTAGGCGGCTATCCCCTGGTCCTCTACCGGCTGGCCCGCCGGGACCCGGGGGTAGCGTGAGCGACATGTCCTACGCCAGCCCGGCCGAGCTCCTCGTCGTTCACGACTTGCGCGTCCGGGGCTTCGCTAACTCAGCGGACGTAGCCGTCGCCACAGGGCTGAAGGTCGACGCCGTCGGGGTGCACCTGGCCGACCTGGAGGCCGCTGGCCTGGCCCGCCACCGCGACGGACGCGTGTCGGGCTGGATGCTGACCTCTGACGGCCGGACCCACGGCGAGGAGTTGGTGGCCGCCGAACTGGACGGCACTGGGCTCCGGGACGAGGTAGACGCCGCCTACCGACGCTTCCTGGACGTCAACCAGGCCTTCCTGAGCCTCTGCACCGACTGGCAGATGCGTCCCGATCCCGAGGATCCGGGCGCCGAACCGGTGGTCAACGACCACACCGACCTGGTCTACGACGGGATGGTGATCGACCGTCTGGGTGAAACTGATGCTGCCGTGCAGCCGGTGTGTGCGACGCTGGCCGGAGTGCTGGGCCGCTTCGGGGACTACGGCGACCGGCTGGCCAGGGCATTGGACCGGGTGAGGTCCGGAGACCCGGATTGGTTCACCCGGCCGATGATCGACTCGTACCACACGGTGTGGTTCGAGTTGCACGAAAACCTGCTGGCCACCCTGGGGATCGAGCGGGCAAGGGAGCACGCCGCCGGCTGAGCCGGATCGGGCGTCCGAGACGAGGAGGAAGCGGAGATGGAGCCGAGGTTCGGTCGGGTGATCACCGCCATGATCACTCCGTTTGCCGCCAACGGGTCGTTGGATCTGGACGGGGCGGTGGAATTGGCCCGCTGGCTGGTGGAGCAGGGCAACGACGGCCTGGTGCTGGCCGGGACGACCGGCGAGTCACCGACCCTGACCCACGACGAGCAGATCGCCCTGGTGGAAGCGGTGGTCGGTGCCGTGGATTGCCACGTCATCGCCGGTGCCGGAAGCAACGACACGGCTGCTGCCGTAGAGCTGACCGAACGGTGCACGGCCGCCGGGGCCGACGCCATCCTCACCGTCACCCCGTACTACAACCGTCCGTCCCAGCTCGGACTGTTCCACCACTTCCGGGCCGTAGCCGAGACCACCACGCTGCCGGTGATGCTCTACGACATCCCGACCCGGTCGGGTCGCAAGATCGACACGGCCACCATCCTCCGCCTGGCCGACGAGGTCCAGAATGTGGTGGCCGTGAAGGATGCGGCGGGCGACGTGAGCGAGACGGCCCGCTTGGTGGCCGCCGTCCCCGAAGGCTTCGAGGTCTACAGCGGAGAGGACGCCCTGACCCTGTCGCTGCTGGCTGTGGGGGCGGTCGGCGTGGTTAGCGTGGCGTCCCACTGGGCCACCCCAGAGACGGTGGCCATGGTGGACGCCTTCTTCTCCGGCGACGTGGCGGGCGCTACGGCGGCTAACCAGCGCCTGATCCCCTCCTGGGAGTTCGAGTCGGGCGACCTCAAGCCCAACCCGATCCCCACCAAGGCCATGATGAAGGTGCTGGGCCTGCCCGGAGGCGACTGCCGCCCACCCATGGGGCCAGAGCCCGACGACCTTCAGGACCTGGCCCGACGGATCCTCGTCGGGCTCGGCCGCGGCTGACCGCAGCCGGACGTCACCTTCCATGGCCCCTCCCGTACACCTAACGTTCCTCGGCGGGCTGGGCGAGATCGGTCGTAACTGCGCTGCCCTGGAGTCCGAGGGACGCATCGTGCTGCTGGACTGCGGGCAGTTGTTCCCCGACGACCTTCCCGGGGTCGACGCGGTGCTCCCGGACTTCACCTGGCTGCTGGAGCGGGCCGACCGAATCGAGGGCTGTGTGGTCACTCACGCCCACGAGGACCACATCGGGGGACTGCCCTACCTGCTGCGGTCCTTGGCCGGCGAGGGTGTCTCAATGCCTATCTATGGCGCGCCGTTCACGCTGGGAATGGTACGGGGCAAGCTGAAGTCGGCTGGCTTGCCCCTACCCGACCTGGTGGAACTGGGAGACCATGCCCGCCTCCCCATCGGCCCGTTCGACTGCGAGTTCCTGCCCGTCACGCACTCCACGCCGAGTGGCCTAATGACCATCTTCGGGACGTCGCAGGGCCGCATCCTCCATTCCAGCGATTTCAAACTGGACCCGACCCCCATCGACGGTCGGGTGACCGACCTGGGTCGCCTGAGGGAGCTGGCCGACGGCGACGGGATCCGCCTCCTACTGGCCGACTCGACCAACGCGGGGATTGCCGGCTCCTCGACCTCGGAGGCCACGATCGGTCCGGTTCTACGTCAGGTTTTCGCCGACCACGAAGATCGTCGGATCATCGTCGGAGCCTTTTCCAGCCACATCCACCGGATCCAGCAGGTCGTCGACGCGGCGGCCGAAACGGGGCGAACGGTGGTGGTGTTGGGCCCGTCGATGGTGCGCAACGTCACCCTGGCCCGGGAGCTTGGCCTGCTGCGGATCTCGGACCGGATGCTGGCCACCGACGAGCAGTTGGAGGACCTGGATCCGGCCACCACGTGCGTGGTGTGCACCGGCTCACAGGGTGAGCCCCGAGCCGCCCTGAAGCGCATGGCCGACGGCAGCCACCGATTCCTCAACGTGGGCGACCAGGACACCGTGGTCTTCTCCTCGCATCCCATTCCCGGCAACGAGGCCGCCGTGTCCCGCCTCCATAACGCCCTGGCCCGCCGGGGCGTCCAGCTGGTGCACAGCGGCCAGCTGGGCGTGCACACCACCGGGCACGGGAAGGCCGACGAGCTGTTGGCCCTCCACGAGGCTGCCGACCCGGACCTGTTCATCCCGGTGCACGGGGAGTACGCCCACCTGGTCGCCCACCACGACCTAGCCCTCGGGCGGGGCATGCCGGAGGGCCGGGTGATGCGCTGCACGGACGGCGACCGGGTCTCGTTGAAGGACGCGGGGCTGGTGCGGGCCGGCCGGGTGTCCGACGAGTACGTGATGGTCGACGAGTCCGGTCGCCAGGTGTCCGAGACGCTGGTCGAGGAGCGGCGGGCCATGTCGGGCGAGGGATTCGTGTTCGTCCGGGTAGTGGTGGACGGTCGCAAGGGTCGGCTGGTGGGTACCCCGGTGGTCGAGAGTCGGGGCTGGGTGGAGCCAGACGACCGGGACGCCTGGCACCGCGACGTGGCCGAAGCGGTGACCGAGGCGGTCGCCTCGGCCGTCGGGGACGGCCAGCGTGAGCCCCGGGAACTGGAGCGCCTGACCCGTCGGGCCACCGGTCGGCTGGTCTCCAGGCGGACCGGTCGCCGTCCGGCCCTCGTTCCCACCGTTGAGGTCCGCTGACCCTCGGATCGGGCCGTTCCACGCCCCCGGACCGTCTCCGGGCTGCCCCGGGGGCGTCACCCCCCGGTGGTACCGTCGATTCCGATGGCTTCCCGTTTCGCGCGCCCCGGCCCGGCCGGAAAATCCGCTGATGGCAAGGGAAAAAACCGGTCACGCGACACTTCGGCGAGCACTGCCGGCCGGGAAGTTGAGGCTTCCGTCCCGTTGCTGCGGCGCATGGCCCGGGCGGCCTTCGGCGGTCGGGGAGACGAGGTCCTCGGTCTACTACTAGTCGTCGGCGGCCTGCTGACCGGCCTCTCGGTCTACCTGGAGCGTGCCGGTGTCGTCGGTCGAGTCGTGGACTCCGGCCTGGGCTGGTCGGTCGGGACCACACGGGTGGTCCTGCCGGTAGCCATGGTGGCGACCGGCCTGGCCATGTTCCGGGAACGCAGCGAGCTGGGCGAGATCTCCAAACGCCTTCCAGTGGGCCTGGTAATGGCCGTGTTGAGTGTGACCGGCCTGCTGCACATCACCAGGGGCCGCCCCGGGCTGGACGACGGCGCCGACGGGCTCGGCGAGTCCGGAGGCCTGATCGGCCTGGCGGTGGGCGGCGGCCTGGAGGCCGGCGTGGCTACCTGGGGTGCCGTGCTCATCCTGTCCGGTATCGGGTTGGTGGCCGCCGCCGTGATCACACGGACCACGGCGCGACAGGCAGCCCGAGGAGCGGCCCGGGGGGCGGCTTTCACCGCCCGCCACGCGGCTCGCGGTGCCGCGGGAGGGTTACGGCCTGCCCTGCGGGGCCTGCGCAACTGGCTCCAGGGCCTCCTCACTCCACCGGGAGGCGACCACGTCCCTGTGTCGACCCCCGAGCCGGCCCCCGCACCCGTGACGCCGCCCCCCGAGCCTCCGGCCGCCATGCCGACGCCGCCTCGGTCGCGTAAGCGCCGGACGAAGGTGGTGCCACCGGAGGCCGGCGAACAGCTCACCATCGAGCTGGGGGCTGCGGTGGCCGACTCGCCCTGGCGCCTGCCGCCCCTGGAGTACCTGGCCCGCCAGGAGACCCACGACGTCGACGCCAAGGCAGTGGAGGAGCGAGGCCATCGCCTCCAGGAGGCGTTAGCCGCCCACGGGGTCGAGACCCGCTTAGTCGAGATGACCGTAGGCCCGACCGTTACCCGCTACGCCCTCCAGTTGGGCGAAGGGGTCAAGGTCTCCAGGGTCACCAGCCTCAACAAGGACATCGCCTACGCCCTGGCCGCCGCCGACGTCCGGATCCTTGCCCCTATCCCCGGCCAGCAGGCCATCGGCATCGAGGTTCCCAATGAGGACCGCGAGGTGGTGGCCCTGGGCGACATCCTCGCTTCGCCCGAGGCGGCTAAGGCCCGGCATCCGCTAGAGGCGGCCATCGGTCGCGACATCAGCGGACGCTCGGTGATGCTGAACCTGGCCACCATGCCCCATCTCCTGATCGCCGGGGCTACGGGGGCTGGCAAGTCATCGTGCATCAACTCGTTCATCACCTCGATCCTGATGCGCTCTACACCCGACCAGGTGCGGATGATCCTCGTCGATCCCAAACGGGTCGAGATGGGCCAGTACGAGGGTGTGCCACACCTGCTAACTGCTCCAGTGACCGACCCCAAGAAGGCGGCCAACGCCCTGCACTGGGCCGTCCGGGAGATGGAGCGCCGCTACGACCTCCTGTCCACCTGCGGGTTCCGGGACATCAGCGGTTACAACGCGGCGTTCGACCGGGGTGACCTGCGGGCGCCGCTGGGCCTGGCCGACGAGGACGGCGAGCCCGTCTCGTACCAGCGTCTGTCGTTCATCCTCGTGGTAGTCGACGAGCTCTCCGACCTCATGATGGTGGCCGCCCGTGACGTGGAGGACTCCATCTGCCGCCTGGCCCAGATGGCCAGGGCCGTGGGCATCCACTTGGTGGTGGCTACCCAGCGTCCGTCGGTCAACGTCATCACCGGCGTCATCAAGGCCAACATCCCGGCCCGCCTGGCTTTCGCTGTGTCCAGCCTGGCCGACAGCCGGGTCATCCTCGACCAGCAGGGCGCCGAACGCCTGGTGGGGAGGGGCGACATGCTTCTACTCGGCCCGAGCTCCAGCGTGGCCCAGCGCATCCAGGGTGCGTGGGTGGACGAGCACGAGGTCCGCCAGGTCGTGGAGTTCTGGACGGCCCAGGCCCGGACGGCGGCTGACGCCGATGAGGCCGAGGTTGAGGCCCACGATCCGACCGGTCCGGTCGACAAGACCGCCGGTGGCCGGACGGCGCCCGACATCACCGAGGACTCGACCCGACCGGTCACCGCCGGCACCTCGGACGACGACGAGCTGTTCGAGGAGGCCCGGCGGCTGGTGGTGTCCAGCCAGCTGGGTTCCACCTCGATGCTGCAGCGCAAGCTGCGGGTGGGCTTCGCCCGGGCGGGCCGGCTGATGGACCTGCTGGAGGAGGCCGGAGTGGTGGGCCCGTCGACTGGTTCCAAGGCCCGCGAGGTGCTCATCGTGGCCGACGGGCTCGAGAACCTCACCGAACAGGGCCTCTAGGCCGCCGGTCGGCGGCCGGTAGCGTCGGGTCGTGGTCTTCAACATCCTGCTGCTTGCGCTCGGCGTGGCCGGGCTGACAATCGCCGCCGATCGCTTCGTGGTCGGGGCGGCGCAGGTGGCCGCCCGGTTGCGGGTTTCGACGGTGGTGACCGGCGCCCTCATCATCGGGTTCGGCACGAGCGCCCCCGAGCTGGTCGTCTCGACCCTGGCGGCGCTGACCGAGGGGGCCGAGGGCACGGCGCTGGCCATGGGCAACATCGTCGGTTCGAACGTCGCCAACTTGACGTTGGTTCTGGCCATCCCGGCGCTGGTTTTCGGAAGCGTGCATATCGAGACGGGGGTCAAGCGCCAGGCAGCGCTCTCCGCATTCGGGGTTACGGTCTTCGCCGCCCTGCTCTTCCTCGTGGAGCCGTCGGCCTGGTGGGGAGTGGTGCTGCTGATCCTTACGTTGGCTGCCCTGCGGGCCGTCCTCTGGCTCGGCGATCGGTTCGGTGGCGTACCGCCGCCAGATACCACCGAGGGAGTGGGTCCGTGGATCCGGACAGTGGTTGGGCTGGTCGGGACCGTCGGCTTCGCCTACCTGGTGGTCCGGTCGGCAACCTCGATTGCCGACGACCTGGGCTGGACCGGGGGCTTCGTGGGATTTGCCCTCGTGGCGGTGGGTACGTCGCTGCCCGAACTCGTCACGGCGCTAGCCGCCGCCCGAAGGGGCGAGTCGGGGCTGATCCTCGGCAACCTGCTGGGCTCCAACCTCTTCAACGGCCTCATGGTCGGGGCGGCGGTGTTCCTCGCCAACGGAGCGACTCCGTACGACCAGGCGTCAGGACTGCCAGATGAGCCACTACTCGTCATGGTTGCCGTGTCATGGGGAGTCATCTGGTTCATGAGGACCGGCCGGCGGATCGACCGGCGAGAGGCTGCATTTCTGATCGTCGCCTATGCCGGCCTCCTCGGCTGGTTGGCCACCAACTCCGCCACGGTCTGAGCGCCGGGCCGGGCGGCCGGGTGTCGAGCCCGTAGCCTGAACCGATGATGGGAGCCGGGACCTACCACCTCGTCACGCTCGGCTGTCCGAAGAACCAGGTGGACTCGGACAAGCTCGAGGGCCTGCTGGCCGCTGACGGCCTCTCGTCGGTGGAACAGGCGTCCGACGCCGACCTGATTGTGGTCAACACCTGCGCCTTCATCGAAGATGCCCGTCAGGAGTCGGTCGACACCGTGCTGGCCCTGGCCGACCAGCAGCGGGACGGTGCGCGCCTGGTGGTCACCGGCTGCATGGCCGAGCGGTACGGCGACGAGCTGGCTTCCGTCCTGCCTGAGGTCGACCGGGTAGCTGGGTTCGGGGTGCCGGTGGCTCTCGGGCGACGTCCCGATGCCCCAACGCCGGAGCTCCCTTCCTTCGACCTGTTGAACCTGCCCCGCCCGGCAGCGGCCCGCCCGTGGGCCTACGTGAAGGTCGCCGAGGGGTGCGACAGGTCGTGCGGGTTCTGCGCCATCCCCACCTTCCGTGGTCCGCAGCGCAGCCGGACGGCGGCCTCCATCCTGGACGAGGTGGACGCCCTGGACGCCCGCGAGGTGGTGCTGGTAGCCCAGGACCTCGCCTCCTACGGCCGCGACCAGGGGGAGGGCGAGCGGGCCATCGTGCCGTTGGTCGAGGCGGTAGCCGACCTGGTGGACCGGGTCCGCCTGCTGTACCTGTACCCGTCGGACCTGACCGACCGGCTGGTCGCCACCATCTGTGCCACCGGCGTCCCGTACTTCGACCTATCCCTCCAGCACGTATCGCCCCCGCTGATGCGCCGCATGCGGAGATGGGGCGACAGCGAGCGCTTCCTGGAGCGTATTGCCCACATCCGCTGCGTCGATCCCGAAGCCGCCCTGCGCTCCAACTTCATCGTCGGCTACCCGGGCGAGACCGAGGAGGACCACGACGCCCTGCTGGCCTTCGTGGAGGCAGCCAACTTGGACTGGTGCGGGTTCTTCGCCTTTAGCCGCGAGGAGGGGACCCACGCCGCCTCCCTGGACGGCGAGGTGGCTCCGGGCCTAGTGGCCGAACGCCTCCACGAGCTGGGCGAGATCCAGGATCGGATCACGGCTAACCGGCGAGACGCCCTCATCGGGCGCACAGTGACCGTGCTGGTCGACGAGCCAGGGGTGGGACGTACCCACCGCGAGGCGCCGGAGATCGATGGCATAGTGACCGTTCCTTCCGCCCTGCCGGTCGGCCGGTTCGCCGACGTCACGGTGACCGGGGCGCTCGGACCTGACCTGGTGGCGGTATGAGGCACTTCCGGACCGTGGTCTCTCCGGCCAACCTGGTCACCCTGGCCCGCCTGATCCTGGCGCCAGTCCTGTTCGCCCTCGTGCTGGGCGCCGAGGACCGTGACGGCGCGACATGGGCCGGATTCGCCCTCGGCTCGGTGCTGGCCGCCACCGACTACTTCGACGGCGTCCTGGCCCGCCGCCGGGGCACGATCAGCCGCTGGGGGGCGTTCCTGGACCCGTTGGCCGACAAGGTGGTGGTGATCGGCGTGGCCGTCTGCCTGGCCATGGTGGGTCGCTACGCCTGGCTGCCGGTCGTCCTGCTGGCCGTCCGGGAACTAGCCATCACCCTCTACCGCCTGTGGTTCGCCCGGCAGGGGCTAGCCGTGCCGGCCCGCCGGTCGGCGAAGTGGAAGACCATCGTCCAGGGTATGGCGCTACTGATCGCCGTGATGCCACCAATGCGTGACGCCGACCTGGTGGTCGACGTCGCCCTGTGGCTGGCCGTGTCCTTCACCCTGGTGACCGGCGCCCAGTACCTGCGGGACGGGAGCAGGGCCACCAGCCCCACCGGGTCGCGGTCCGGCTGACCACCGCGGAGGGGGAGGACGTCGTGCGTTGTGAGGTGGTGGCGGTCGGAACGGAGCTACTGCTGGGCCAGATCGTCGACACCAACTCGTCGTGGATCGGGGAGCAGTTGGCCCTGGCTGGCATCGACTGCCATCGCCACACCGCGGTGGGCGACAACCGGGATCGGATGCGCGACGCCCTGTCCGAAGCCCTGGGCCGGGCCGACGCCGTGATCGTGACCGGGGGCCTGGGGCCCACCCAGGACGACATCACCCGGGATGTGGTGGCCGAAGTGCTGGGCGTGGACCTAGTCCGGGACGACGCCCTGGTGGAGAGGATCGAGGCCGTGTTCGGTGGCCGGGGGCGCGCCATGCCGGCCAACAACCTGAGACAGGCCGAGGTGCCGGTCGGAGCTCGGGCCATCGAGCAGATGCCAGGTACAGCGCCCGGCCTGGTGTGCCCAGTGGGCGAGGGGGGCGACGACAGCCCCCGGGTCCTCTACGCGGTGCCCGGGGTGCCCTGGGAGATGCGCCAGATGGTGGAGGGCACGGTCCTGCCCGACCTGAAGCGGCGGGCTGGGATCGCCAGCGTCATCCGGTCGCGGACGCTGCGCACGTGGGGCCAGTCGGAGTCAGGGCTGGCCGAGGACCTGGCCGACGAGATCGATCGCCTGGACACCGAAGGTGGGCCGACGCTGGCCTTCCTGGCCAGCGGCATGGAGGGCCTGAAGATCCGGATCACCGCCAAGGCGGCTAGCGAAACCGAGGCCGACACCCTGCTGGCCGACGAGGAGGCGCGTGTCCGCAGCATCGTGGGGCCCATCGTGTTCGGAGTGGACGACCAGACCATGGAGTCGGTCGTCCTCGACCTACTGGTCGATCAGGGGCTCCGGCTGGCCACCGCCGAGTCGATGACCGGTGGGATGGTCGGGACCCGCCTTACCGAGGTGCCGGGTTCCAGTCGGGCCTACGTGGGATCGATGGTGGCCTACGACGGTGACGTCAAACGCTCGCTCCTGGGCGTTCCCGACGGCCCAGTGGTCGGGGAAGCCGCCGTGGAGGCCATGGCCATCGGGGTGTGCCGACTGCTGGGGGCCGATGCGTCGGTGGCCGTAACCGGGGTGGCGGGGCCCGACCCGCAGGACGGCCAAGAGCCGGGCACAGTCTGGATGGCCACCTGTGTGGACGGGGTCGTGGAGTCGGTGCGGGTCCGGTGGCCGTTCGACCGGACGCGGACCCGTCAGTTCACGGTTATTTCGGTCCTCGACGCCCTGCGCCTGCGCCTGCTAGACCGCGCCGGGCACTGACCAGTAGCCGGAGGCCCGCCATGCGGTGCTTTGTTGCCGTCCTCCCACCGCCCGAGGTGTTGGACGTACTGGCCCGACTGGACCGACCGGCGGCCCCGGGGGTGCGCTGGACCCACCACGACCAGTGGCACGTGACCCTACGGTTCTTGAACGAAGTGGATCCGGGCGAGGCCAGCACCGCCCTAGCCGGGCTGAACGCCGACGCGGTGGTGGCCGCCATGGGGCCGGCGACGACCGTGCTGGGCGGGCACGCCGTGGTGGTTCCGGTATCCGGCCTCGACGTGCTGGCCGCCTCCGTGGTGGCCCGGACGGCCCTGGTGGGGGAGCCACCCGAGGACCGGCCCTTTGTGGGGCACCTCACCTTGGCCCGTCTAGGGGCCCCGGCGCCCCCGGGGTCGGTTGGGGTTCCGCTGGCGGCCGAGTTCCCGGTGGGTGAGGTGTGCCTGGTGGCTAGCCACCTGCTGCCCGACGGCGCCGCCTACGAGGTGCTAGAGCGATTCGCCCTGACTGGCTGACCGCGCCGGTCAGGCTGGGGCCTGCTCATCGAGCACGATGCAGGCCGAGTTGATGCAGTAGCGGTCACCAGTAGGTGCCGGGCCGTCAGGGAACACGTGCCCGAGGTGGGCACCGCACGTGCCGCAGGTGGTCTCGGTCCGAACCATGCCGAGGCTGGTGTCGGCCCGGGCGTCAACCCGAGCGTCCTCGGCCGGAGCGGTGAAGCTCGGCCAGCCGCACCCGGAGTCGAACTTGGCAGCGCTGTCGAACACCACGGCGTCGCACGCTGCGCAGCGGTAGGTTCCGGTTCGCTTCTCGTCCCAGTAGGTGCCGGTGAAGGCCCGTTCGGTTCCGGCCTCCTGGGTGCAGTGCCAGGCCATCGGGTCCAGGCGTTCACGGAGGTCGGGGTTCCGTTCGGCGTGGGCGGTCCGCTTCTCTTCGGGGGTGAGCTGGTCATCCATGGCCTCCGACGGTAGTTCCCGTGCCATCCACGACCGATTCGGAGGAGAATACTTGCATCGAACGCCTGTTCGCAATTACGCTGTTGTCATTCGTTCCGGACCCGTTGTCACAGGCCTTTCCTAGAGTCGCCGGCAACAACTCCGACAGACATCCAGAAACCTGACCAGGACCACGAGGGTCCGGAGAGAACGGAGCAACAAACATGGCGAAGCATGGCAGGACGATGAGCGGTGGCGACCTTGAGGCGGGGGCCGAGCGCACCAAGGCCCTCGACATGGCCCTGGGCCAGATCGAAAAGCAGTTCGGAACCGGTGCCGTCATGAAGATGGGCGACAAGGGCTCTATGTCGATCGAGACAGTGCCCACCGGAGCCCTGGCGCTGGACCTGGCGTTAGGTATCGGTGGCATCCCGCGGGGGAGGGTCGTTGAGATCTTCGGGCCGGAGGGCTCGGGCAAAACCACCCTGGCCACCCACGTTGTCGCCGAGGCACAGCGCAACGGCGGCATCTGCGCATACATCGACGCTGAGCACGCAATGGATCCGACCTACGCCCGGGCCATCGGCGTAGACGTCGACGAACTCCTAATCTCCCAGCCCGACACCGGAGAGCAGGCCCTCGAGATCGCCGACATGCTCATACGCTCCGGAGCGCTCGACGTGGTGGTAATCGACTCCGTAGCTGCCCTCACCCCACGCGCCGAGATCGAGGGCGAGATGGGCGACGCACACGTGGGCCTGCAGGCCCGCCTCATGTCCCAGGCTCTACGCAAACTCACCTCCAACCTCAACAAGTCCCAGACGATCCTCATCTTCATCAACCAGC
>CZRM01000113.1_pt1 | contig 27124 bp, 23 predicted proteins | sample 1125721 | NCBI WGS metagenome assembly CZRM01 (sample SAMEA3597868, study PRJEB11362) | Hydrothermal vent metagenome genome assembly | biome: marine hydrothermal vent biome; feature: marine hydrothermal vent; material: ocean water | place: Atlantic Ocean | collected 2010-09-19/2010-10-04 | reverse complement strand
TTGCAGGTCGACACAGGCACCGCGGTGATGCTCATCACCCACGACATGGGTGTGGTGGCTGAGGTGGCCGACCGGGTCGTGGTTATGAACCAGGCGAAGATCGTTGAACAGGGCCCTGTAGAACAGATCTTCCACTCGCCAAGGGAGGCCTACACCCGAGGTCTGCTGAGCGCGGTACCCAGACTGGGAAGCATGGCCGGCTACGACGGACCTAGACCGTTCAATCTGGCAGGAGACCTGGTGTGACCGGCCATAGCAACGGCCAGGGTCCCGTCGTCGAGGTGCAGGGTGTCTCGAAGCAGTTCCCGACCGACCACAAAGCTCGGGTGCACGCCGTGACCGAAGTGTCGCTCCATATCGATCATGGCGAAACCCTTGCCGTGGTCGGAGAAAGCGGCTGCGGGAAATCCACCCTGGCAAACCTCATTATCCGTCTCCACGACGTCGACCAAGGCCGGATCCTTCTCAAGGGAGTCGACATCACTGGCCTAGACCCTCGAGAGATGCGGGTACATAGACAGACTCTTCAAATCATCTTCCAGGACCCATTCGCCAGTCTGGATCCCCGGGTCCGGGTCGGGGCGTCTGTAGCCGAGCCACTATTGGTCCATAAGGTCGCCACTAGAGAACAGGCTGCGGACCAGGTGAGTCGCCTGTTCGAATTGGTCGGTCTTGAACAATCAATGCTGGACAATTATCCCCACCAGTTCTCTGGTGGTCAGCGCCAGCGAGTGTGCATCGCCCGAGCACTGGCGCTGAACCCTGAGTTAGTAATCGCTGATGAGGCCGTATCGGCCCTCGACGTATCGGTCCAGGCTCAGGTGATGAACCTGATGTTGGAACTCCAGCAGGAACTCGGACTGTCGTACTTGTTCATCAGCCACGACCTGGCCGTCGTCGAACGGATCGCCCACCGGGTGGCCGTCATGTACCTGGGCCAGATCGTTGAACTCGGTTCGCGCGAACAGATTTTCCGCGACCCGCGCCACTCCTACACGAAACGCCTCCTAAGTGCTGTACCAATCGCCGACCCCCGACAGCGCACCGAACGGACGCTGCTGACTGGTGAGATACCCAGCCCTGTCTGGCCGGCCGGCCAGAGCCCCGAGGTGGTCACTCACGCTGAGGTGGAACCCGGCCACCTGGTGGCCAACGAGTAGAAGCGAGGGCCGGTGCGGCGCCTCGGTCAGTCCATCCCGTTGTGATTGGACCGTTTCCTCAGCAGTCCGCCTGATCTCCCGGGGCCGCAGGCGCCGGCCGGTGGAGCACCCCTTCGATGAACTCCACCTCGGCGACCTCGCCGCCGGCGACCCGTCCAATGCCGTCGACCAGCATGCTGTGGTCGCCGTCCGCAGGAGGCGGGAACACCAGGGTGACCGGTCCGGGCTTGGTCAGGTTCCGGAGCGTTCCGCCACCCGGTGTGCACCGGAACGCACTAGCACTCGCGTCCCACACGACAGGGACGTGGACCACCTTGGCCGATCCGTCGACGCCCACCGTGACCAGGAAGGCCGCCGAGCCGTACTCCTCGAGGCGGGCTGGAACGTCGTTGCCGGTGACCGGGATGCTCACGGCTGCACCCTAGGCCCGGTCCGGCGGGCTACCGATCCGGGTATCAGGTTGTTACCAAATAAGCGCTTCTACAGGATTATTTGATAGTTTTTCTGGTATGCACCAGTTTCGGATGGGTGAGGCCGCCAACCTGCTGGGGGTTAGCCCGGACACCGTCCGCCGGTGGGCCGACGCCGGACGCCTGGCTACTGAACGGACCACCGGCGGCCACCGCACGGTGGCCGGCACGGAGCTGGCCCGCCTGGCCCAGGAACTGGCCGCCGATGGTGGCTCCTCTGGGGAAAGCACCGGAGGGGCAGCCCTGTCGGCCCGCAACCGCTTCACCGGGCTGGTCACCCGGGTGGTCCGTGACGGCGTCATGGCACAGGTGGAGATCCAGGCCGGGACCCACCGGGTGGTGTCCCTGCTGTCTGCCGAAGCGGTCGACGATTTGAGCCTGGAACCCGGGGTACTGGCGGTGGCCGTCGTAAAGGCCACCAACGTGGTGGTCGAACGCCCCCGTTGAGCCCACCACTTCCGCCATGCGCTTCCTCCCGGCCCTTGCCGTCGTGTTCGCCGTCACCCTGGCTACCGCAGCCTGTGCGGCCGACGACGCCAACCGGGTAACCGTGTTCACCGCGTCATCCCTGACCGATGTAGTCGACGACCTGGCTGAACGGTGGGAGGCCGCCGGCGGCTCCGAGGTAGTGGCGGTGCTCGGCGGTTCAAACCACCTGGCGGCCCAGCTTCGCGACGGCGCGCCGGCTGACGCGTTCCTGACCGCCGACGTAGACCTGCTCGACGGACTGCTCTCCGACCCAGCCCCGGCGGATCTGGTCCGGGGTTTCGCCTACAACCACATGGTCGTCGCCATGCCGTCTGACGGACCGGGCTGGAATCCCGGAGACCTCCACAACCGGGATCTGGTCCTGGTGGTCTGCGCCCGGGGGGTGCCGTGCGGCGATGCAACCTGGGCCCGGTTCGGCGACCTACCTGTCGACTCCCTCGAGCCGAGCGCCCGAGCCGTCGTCACCCGTCTCGACCTCGGTGAGGCCGACCTGGGGATCGTCTACGCCACCGACGTGGCCGCCCGACCGGGGCTGGTCCAGGCATGGCCCCATGACCCAGCCTGCCCCTGCGTCGCCTACGCGGCAGCAGCCCTCACCGACCGCGGGCGGTCCTTCCTGGCCTTCCTCGACACGCCGGCCGCCCGGGACGTCCTGGCTGGCTACGGCTTCGTTACGGAACCGCCGTCGTGAGTCGGCCTCCGGTACGGGCACCGAGGCCGGTCCTGGCCGTGGCCGTCGTCGGCATCACCGTGCTCGCCCTGCCCTTGGTGGGCCTTGTCCAGCGGGCCCCGTGGACCTCACTGGGCGACCTGCTGGGCCGACGATCCGTGCTGGAGTCACTCCGGGTCTCGCTCACCGTCAGTCTGGTGGCCGCCGGTGTGGTCTTGGTTCTCGGGACCCCTCTGGCCTGGGTCCTGGCCCGGGTGGAGGTGCCATTTCGGCGACTAGTCCGGGCTCTCGTAGTACTCCCCATGGTCTTGCCTCCAGTGGTGGGGGGCACGGCGCTCTTGTTCGCCCTAGGGCGCCGCGGCTTGGTCGGCCAGTGGCTGGACCGCTGGTTCGACGTGGCCCTGCCCTTCACCATGGCCGGGGCAGTGGTAGCTGCCGTGTTCGTGGCCCTCCCTTTCTACGTGGTGACGGTGGAGGGGGCGTTGCGGACCACCGGCGACGAGATGGAGGGCCTTGCCGCCACCCTCGGTGCTCCGCCACTAACCGTCCTCCGGCGGGTCACCCTGCCCCGACTGGTCCCAGCCATGGGAGCCGGGCTGGCTCTTGCCTGGGCCCGAGCCCTGGGCGAGTTCGGGGCCACCATCACCTTCGCCGGAAACCTCCCTGGAAGGACCCGCACCCTGCCGCTGGCCACTTTCCAGGCCCTGGAGTCCGACCCGGAGGCCGCCCTGGCTCTCAGCCTGGTGCTCCTGGCCGTCTCGTTAGCCGTTCTCGTGCCCACCCGCAACCGCTGGCTGCCTACCCGGTGAGCGACCCGAGCGTGGACGCGCCGACTATCGCAACCACCGTCCCTGCACCGGGGACCGTCGAGGCCCCACCGGCCGTGGACCTGGCCGGACACACCACGGTGGGCGACCTGACCCTCGACGTTCGCCTAAAGGTCCGACCCGGAGAGTTGGTGGCCGTGGTCGGACCCAACGGCGCCGGCAAGACCACGCTCCTGCGCCTGGTCGCAGGACTGGTAGCGCTGGACGCCGGCTCCCTGTCCCTCGGGGGCCGGGTGGTAGACGACGCCACGTCATCAGGCTTCGTGGCCTCTCACCGCCGCCGGGTGGGTTGGGTTCCCCAGGACCGTCTGCTGTTCGACCACCTCCCGGTGGCCGCCAACGTGGGCTTCAGTCCTCGGGCCACCCCCGAGCGGGTGGCCCATCTACTGGCCGAACTCGACCTTGTCGACCTAGCTGATCGGCGTCCTACCGACTGCTCGGGCGGCCAGGCGCAGCGAGTGGCCGTGGCCCGGGCGCTGGCCGGCGCGCCCGACGTCCTGCTCCTGGACGAGCCGTCCACCGCCCTGGACGCCGAATCCCGTCGGCGGATCTACCACCTGCTGGAGGACGGGGAGCGGCCGGCCACCCTCCTAGTGACCCACGACCCGAGCGAAGCTGCCGGGCTGGCCGACCGGGTGGTGGAACTCGCCACCGGACAGGTCGTCGGGGACGCCCCCTAGGATCCCGGCGTGACCGACCCGCAGGATCCGAACGGCCGTCCAGCAGAAGACCCTGAGCGGGCCCTGGACCGGTTCCGTCTGGACGGACGGGTTGCCGTGGTCACCGGCGCCAGCTCCGGGCTGGGCGAGCGGTTCGCCCGGGTGTTGGCTGGCGTGGGGGCCCACGTGGTCTTGGCCGCACGACGCACCGAACGCATCGAAGCCCTAGCCGCCGCACTACCCGACGCCCTGGCCGTCACCGTCGACGTGGCTGACGACGACGGCCCGCAAGATCTGGTCGACGCCGCCCTTGCCCACTACGGTCGCCTCGACGTGCTGGTCAACAACGCTGGCATCTCCCGAGTAGTCCCGGCCGTCGACGACGACCTGGCAGGCTTTCGCCACGAGCTGGCCGTCGACCTGGTGGCCCCTTACGAGCTGTCCCGTCGGGCCGCTCGGTGGTGGATCGCCGAGGATCATCCGGGCGTGGTGGTCAACGTGGGCTCTGTCCTGGGTGAGGTGTCCGGTGGTCGCCTCCGGGTCCCCGGCTACGCGGCGGCCAAGGGAGGACTCCACAACCTGACCCGGGAACTGGCCGTCCAGTGGGCCCGGAAGGGCATCCGGGTTAACGCTCTGGCCCCAGGCTGGTTCGAGACGGAGATGAACTCGGACGACATGTTCCATACCGACGCCGGCCTGGCCTACATAGGCGACGGGGCGGCTCTGGGGCGGGGCGGCCGGAGCCACGAGTTGGACGGTGCGCTCCTGCTTCTGGCCTCCGACGCCAGCTCCTACTTGACCGGGCACGTGCTGCTGGTCGACGGTGGCTGGACGGCGTCCTGATTCGGCACCCTTCTGAGCTCCGACCGTTGGGCGCCCGTCTCGATTCGGTCCGTCTCGACGTACCCCTAGCTGGGATCACTCTCGGGGAGGCCGAGGGCCTCGCGTAGGAACTCCAACTGCACTCGTAGCAGGTTCTCGGCCACGTCCACCTGGGGGGTCATGTGGGTCACCCCGGAGAGTGGCAGCACCCGGTGGGGGCGACCCGCCTCCAGTAGCGCCCGGGACAATTGCAGTGTGTGGGCGGCCAACACGTTGTCGTCGGCCAGACCGTGAACCAGCAGGAGTGGCCGCTCCAACCAGGCCGCTTCCACGCACAGGTCGGTCCGGGCGTAGTTCTCCGGCTCGGTGGCCGGATCACCTAGGTACCGCTCGGTGTAGTGGGTGTCGTAGAGCCGCCAGTCGGTGACTGGGGCTCCAGCCACTGCGGCGTGGAATACGTCGGGCCGACGTAGCACGGCCAGGGCAGCCAGGTAGCCGCCGAATGACCATCCCCGGATGGCCACTCGACCCAGGTCCAATCGCCTGTCCACGGCGGCAAGAGCCTGCAGGGCGTCCACCTGGTCTTCCAGGACTGGACCGGCCAGGTCGCCGTGCACGGTCCGCTCCCAAGACGGTCCGCGACCCGGGGTGCCCCGCCCATCGACTACTACAACGGCGAAGCCCTGGTCGGCGAACCACTGCGAAGTCAGGAACTGGCCACGGACACGCTGGACCCGCTGCGCGTGGGGTCCCCCGTAGGGGTCTAGCAGTACGGGAAGGGGCGAGTCGTCGTGGCCCTCGGGAACCAGAACGGCGGACCGTAAGCCCCGGTCTCCGACCACGTGGAAGGTCGGCTCGGGGTGTACTACCGGTTCCTCGACGTAGGACGCCACCTCATGTCCACCCGGCCACACGGTGGTTGTGGACCCCTCCAGGCCAGTCGACGACACGATCGTTACGCCTCCGCCCACCGCACCGGAGTGAACGCCTCCTCCTGTGGCTACCGGCTGGACTGTGCCGTCCCGGCGAACCCGTATGAGGTCTACGTCGGTGGGGTCCGTCGAGGCCCGTGCCACCACTGCGTCGCCGTCGATTCCCACCACTGAGCGGACATGGAGACCGTCGGGCGACACGGCCAGACCGTCCACTACCAACCGGGTGGTGCCCTCCCGGGGTTCCACGGTGACCAGCGCCCCGTCCCACCACCGAATCGCCCCTGGGACGAGGTCTACCCAGTGGTCATCGATGATCCGATGACGCTCGGAGACGGCGCCGGATACTGGGTCCACCTCCCACACGACGACCGTCCGCTGGTCTCGGGACTGGGCAACGACTAGGGGCGGCCCTCCGGCAGTCCACGACACATCGGCCAGATACTCGAGAGATCCGCCAGCGCTCCAGTCCACAGTGGTCGTAGCGCCGTCCAGACCCACCACCGACAGGCCAACCTCGGCGTTGGCCGTGCCGGCCGCTGGATATCGGATGGCCCGGGGTGGCGACGACGGGTCCACCGGCGACGAGATCCACCACTCGGCTACCGGGGCCACGTCCACTCGTGCCACCAGGAGGTGGTCACCGTCCGGTGACCACCAGTGCCCCCGGGACCGACCCATCTCCTCGGCAGCCAGGAACTCGGCCGAACCCCACGAGACGGTTGGCGAGACACCACCGATCAGGCGCCGGTCACCTCCCGAACCGGTGATCCGCAGCGACGGGCCTGACACGTAGGTCACCGACGCGCCGTCGGGGCTGATCCTCGGATCGACGGCGTCGCCAGTGCACGCCAGTTCGGCCACCAGGACGTCACCGCCGGTCGCCGGATCGGGAACCTCGGCTAGGAACACTCGGCCGTCCAGAACGAAGCAGGCTCGCGACAGGTCGCCTAAGGCGTCATAGGCCACAATCCCCGACCCTGACTCCCGGAACCGTTCACGCCGGGCTCGCTCGGCATCGGGAAGCAACGCCGGGTCGTCACCCCCAAGGTCGGTCGGATCGGCCACCACCCGCTCGTGACCGGTCGCCGGGTCCAGCAGCCAGAGGGCGTGCACTGGGTCGTCACCGGCCCCCGAGCGGAGGAACAGAACCCGTGAGCCATCGTCGGCTACCCGGAAATCGCGGGGAGCCCCGCAGGTGAACCGGCGGGTCCGGGCGTACTGCCGAGGGAAGCTCTCCTGCGGATTGTTCACCCGCTGAGACTAGGGCCGTACGAGTATCCGTCTTGCAGCCCCACTCCGGGATTGGCGACCAGCCTGAGTCGCTGGAACCATGCTCTGTCGAGTCGACAATCTGGAGGACTCATCATGCAACTCGGTCTGAGTCTCGGCTACTGGGGTGCCCAGCCACCGACCGACCTGGCTCCAACAGTCAAGGAGGCCGAACGCCTGGGTTACGACGCCGTCTGGACCGCCGAAGCGTGGGGCAGCGATGCCTTCTCTCCGTTGGTGTACCTGGCCGCCCACACCAAGCGGATCCGGCTTGGTACCGGCATCGTCCAGATGGCAGCTCGTACCCCTACGGCTACCGCCATGCACGCCGTAACCCTGGACCACCTGTCCGGGGGTCGGCTGGTTCTGGGCCTCGGTGTCTCCGGCCCTCAGGTAGTGGAGGGCTGGTACGGACAGCCCTCCGACCGGCCCTTGGCCCGTACCCGCGAGTACGTCGAGGTGCTCCGCCGGGCCTTTCACCGCGAAGGTCACCTGTCCTTTGACGGCGAGTTCTACCAACATCCTTACGTCGGTGAGGGCTCGACTGGTCTGGGCAAACCACTGAAGGTCATGGTCCACCCGCTGCGGGCTGACATCCCAATCTTCATCGGGGCTGAGGGGCCAAGGAACGTCGCCCAGACGGCCAAGATCGCCGACGGCTGGCTTCCCCTCTACTACTCGCCGTACCGACCCGAGGTGTATTCCGAGCAATTGGCCTACGCCCCGGACCACTTCGAGGTGGTACTGAATATCTCGATCACGGTGACCGAAACGAACTCCGATGAGGACCTGGCGGCGGCGCTCCTCCCCGTCAAGGGGATGCTCAGCTTCTACGTGGGCGGCATGGGAGCGAAGGGACAGAACTACCACACCAAACTGATGGCCCGGATGGGATTCGAAGAAGAGGCTTTACGAATCCAGGACCTATTCCTCGATGGACGCCGCGATGAGGCCATCGCCGCTGTACCTGACCTCTTCGCAGACGAGATCTCGCTGGTCGGCACCCCTGACCGGATCCGTGATCGACTGACCGCCTTTGAGGACAGTCCGGTGACCATGCTCAACGTCGCCTCCGGGACAACGGACCGGCTCCGGCGGGTCGCCGAAATCGTCCTCGGCTAACCCGGCTTGGGTGGCGCGCCGAGACCAGAAATCGCTGCCGATCCGTGCTGGTTGCTGATACCAACGCGTGTAGTTTCCGCGCCGTGCCAACGGGCCGGGGGGCGACCATCCGTGCGGCGGTGAGCCGCGGTGTCGGCCTCCCGCCGAGCATCGAGAACCTCCACCTGGACGCGCCCGGACCCGACGAGGTGCGCGTGGTGGTCGAGGCCTGCGCTGTCTGCCACTCAGACCTCAGTTACGTAGACGGCACCTGGGCCACCGACTTCCCCTTAGTGCTGGGTCACGAGGCATCCGGTCGGGTGGCAGACGTGGGTGATGGGGTGCACGACCTCTCCACCCACGACCCAGTAGTCGTGTCGCTGGTGCGGACCTGCGGAGAATGCCGGGCTTGCCGGAAGGGACACGAGGTGGCTTGCACCGGGAACCTGCCTCTGAACGACCGCAGCCCGCTGTCTGACGCAGATGGCAACCGCATCCCCCAGGGGCTAAACGTGGCCGCCTTCGCCACCCAGGTCGTGGTCCACCGGTCCCAGGTGGTGCGCCTCCCCGACGGCTTCGACCTGATCGAAGCCTCACTACTGGGGTGCGGTGTCCTGACCGGGTCCGGGGCGGTCACCAACACGGCCCGGGTGGGCCGGGGCGACGCGGTCATCGTGGTCGGGTGTGGCGGAGTGGGCGTGGGCGCCATCCAGGCGGCCCGGATCGCCGGGGCCGAACCGATCCTGGCCGTGGATCCGGAGGCCGACAAGCGGAAGGCCGCTCTCGGCTTCGGCGCCACCCACACCGTGGACCCGGTCGGTGACGACGTGGCGGCGGCTATTCGGTCGGCCACCGGAGGCCGCCTGGCCGACCACCTGCTGGTCACCACCGGGGCGCCGGCCGCCCTGGACGGCGCCATCGACCTGCTGGCCCCCATGGGCCAGCTGGTGATAGTCGGTATGCCCGGCGACGACGTCACCATCGACGTCGCCCCCAGCTGGCTGGCCGCTGCCAACAAGTCGATCCTGGGGTCCAAGATGGGTGGTGCCAGGGTCTCCGTCGACGTACCGGCCCTCCTCGACCACCACCGGGCCGGTCGCCTGGACCTGGGCGGCATGGTCTCCACCACCCACCCGCTGGACGAACTGGAGGAGGCCTTCGGCGAGGTCCGCCGGGGCGAGGTGCTCCGTACGGTGATCCTGCCCAACGGATCCGGTGATCGGGACCCCGCCGATGCCCCGGGGGTTCTGGTATGAGGGTGGCCGGCGTCGAGACGTTCGTGGTCGGCAACCCGCCGCCCCGCCACGGCGGCCGCTACTTCCTGTTCGTGCAGCTGACTACCGATGACGGGATCGTCGGCGTCGGCGAGGCCTACGTGGCTACCGTCGGACCCCACCTGGTGGCCGACATGCTGGTCGACGTGGCCGACCGCCACCTGGTAGGCCGCAGCCCCTTTGACGTGGAGGCGTTCTGGCGTCGGGCCTACGGCAGCGGCTACGCCCTGCGACCTGACCCCACCCTGTGCGGCGTCCTGAGCGCCCTGGAGATGGCCTGCTGGGACATCATCGGCAAAGCCACTGGACGGCCCGTCTACGACCTGCTGGGAGGCCGGGTCCACGAGGGGCTCCGCTCCTACACCTACCTGTACCCAGAGGGCGGCGACGCCTACGACCCCCTAGACGGGCCCAACCTCTACACCGACCCCGACCTGGCCGCCGAGGCCGCCGTCCGAGCGGTAGAGATGGGTTTCACCGCCGTCAAGTTCGATCCGGCCGGCCCCTACTCCGTCTACGACGGCCGCCAACCGTCGCTGGAACGGCTAGACCTCTCCGTGCGCTACACCCGGGCCATCCGCGAGGCGGTCGGCGACCGGGCAGACCTGCTGTTCGGAACCCACGGACAGTTCACGCCGTCCGGCGCCCTGCGGTTAGCCCGCCGCCTCGAGGCCTACGACCCACTCTGGTTCGAGGAACCGGTACCCCCTGACGACCTCGAGGGCATGGCCCGGGTGGCCGCCGGTACCACCATCCCGGTGGCCACCGGCGAGCGCCTGACCACGGTGTCCGAGTTCGCCGCCGTCCTCCGGGCCGGCGCCGCGTCGATCCTGCAGCCTGACCTGGGGCGCAGCGGTGGGATTCTGCAGGGCAAGAAGATCGCCTCGGTGGGCGAGGTCCACCAGGCGCTGCTAGCCCCCCACTGCTACTGCGGGCCGGTGGTAGCAGCCGCCAACATCGCCCTGGCCACCTGCTCGCCTAACTTCCTGATCCTGGAGTCCATCGACCGCTGGGACGGCTTCCACGCCGACCTCCTGCAGACCCCCATCCGCTGGGAGGACGGCATGGTCATCCCGTCGACGGAGCCGGGCCTTGGCGTGGTGCTGAACGTCGAGGTGGCCCGGGCCCACCCGTACGAGGGCAACGAGCTGCACCTCACTCCTGAGAACGATCCGATACCCGTCCGGGAGGACCTGTGAGCGGACCCCGCTGGTTTGCCGGAACCGGTTCGATAGACGCCGAGGAGACACCGGCGACTGGAGACAACCTGGGAACGGGAAGGCACCAGTGACCGAGGGGCGACGAGGACGCCTCAGCGGGCGGACCAGGACACGCGACGTGGTGGCCGAACAGCCACCGTGGACCCAACCTCGCCTGCCGTTCGAACCGCTGCGGGGCGTCTCCGACGATGAGCTGGAGGCCATCCACGAGGCCTCGCTGAGAGTCCTGGCCGAGACCGGTATCGACTTCCTGGACGAGACGGCCCGGCGCCAGCTGGTCGATGTCGGCTGCCGGGTGGATGGCGACCGGGTGAGGTTTGACCCGGACTTGGTCATGCACCTGGTCTCCACCGCCCCGGCCGAGTTCACCATGCATGCCCCCTCCCCGGCCCGGAATCTCCACATGGGCGGCGACGTCCTCACCTTCACCAGCGTGGCTAGCCCGCCGTTCGTCACCGGCCTGGGACGAGACCGCCGGGACGGCAATCGCGACGACTACCGGAACCTCATCAAGCTGGGCCAGGTGTTGAACGCCGTCCACACCGTGGCCGGCTACCCGGTGGAGCCCATGGACCTCCACCCGTCGGTCCGCCACCTGTACGCCACCCACGACATGCTCACCCTGTCGGACAAGGTTCCGTTTGTCTACAGCTTGAGTCGCCAGCGCAACCTCGATGCCATCGAGATGACCCGCATCGCCCGGGGTGCCGACCACGACGCCATGGATGTGGAGCCATCGCTCTACTCGGTGATCAACGCCAGCACCCCGCTGCGATACGACACAGTGATGCTCCACGGCATCCAGGAGATGTCGGCCCGTAACCAGTGCATCGTCATCACCCCGTTCACCCTGGCTGGGGCCATGGCCCCGGTGACCGTGGCCGGTGCCCTGGTGCTCCAGAACGCCGAGGCCCTGGCCGGCATCGCTTACACCCAGGTGGTTCGGGCTGGAGCCCCGGTGATCTACGGCGGCTTCACCTCCAACGTGGACATGCGGTCGGGCGCTCCGGCATTCGGCACCCCCGAGTACTGGAAGGCCTGCCTCATCGGCGGGCAGTTGGCCCGCCGCTATCGCGTGCCTTACCGGTCGTCCAATGTCAACGCCTCGAACAGCGTGGACGCCCAGTCGGCCTACGAGAGTGTGATCGCCCTCTGGGGGGCCGTCATGGGCGGCGTCAACCTGCTGTTGCACGGCGCCGGGTGGCTGGAGGGTGGCCTCCTGGCCTCCTACGAGAAGATGGTTATCGACGCCGACCTCCTGAACATGATCACAGCCATGCTGGAACCGGTAGTCATCGACGACGCCGCCCTGGCCGTCGAGGCCATCGCCGAGGTCGGGCCGGCCGGGCACTTCTTCGGGACCCAGCACACCCAGGACCGGTACGCCACCGAACACTTCCAACCCATGGTCTCCTCGTGGGCCAACTTCGAGACCTGGGACGAGGGCGGACGGATCGAGGCCCACCAGCGGGCCGAGGCCCTGGCCCGCACCCTCGTCGACGCCCACCAGGAACCGCCCATGGCCGCAGACCGTCGAGCCGCCCTCGACGACTTCGTGGAACGTCGGGTCGCCGAGGGTGGCGTCGAGACGGACTACTGACCGGAAACGCGGGAGGGCACGGTTGACATGGGGGGACTCCCCGACGAAGCACAGGTGGTGGTGATCGGTGGTGGCGTGGTTGGCGCCAGCGTGCTGTACCACCTCACCCAGGCCGGCTGGACAGACGTGATCTTGATAGAACGACGGGAGCTGACCGCCGGATCCACCTGGCACGCCGCGGGTGGTATGCACACCATCAACGGAGACCCCAACGTGGCCGCCCTCCAGCGGTACACCGTGCAGCTCTACGAAGACCTGGAGAAGGCCTCCGGCGTGTCCTGTGGGGTCCACTTGACCGGCGAGGTGATGCTGGCCGACGACGAGGACCGCATGGACTGGCTGCGCATGGCCCATGCCCGCGGCCGCTACCTGGGCATGCAGACCGAGCTGATTTCGGTGGCCGAAGCCAAGGAGAAGATTCCCTTCCTGGTCGAGGACCACTTCGTGGGCGCTCTCTGGGACCCGGTGGGCGGCCACGTCGACCCGTCGGGCGTCACCAACGCCTACGCCACGGCAGCCCGGCTGGCCGGAGCCGAGGTCCACCGCAACACCTGGGCCCACGACATCGTGTCCCGCCCCGACGGCCGATGGGACGTCGCCACCGAGCAGGGCACCGTCACCTGTGAGCACTTCGTGAACTGCGGCGGCCTGTGGGCCCGCGAGGTAGGCCGTATGTGCGGCCTGGAACTGCCCATCCTGGCTATGGAGCACATGTACCTGGTTACCGAAGAGCTCCCGGAAATTCGACCCTGGCTGGACGCCACCGACGGCCACGGCGTCGGGGCCATCGACTTCGGCGGTGAGATATACACCCGTGCCGAGGGCGGCGGCCTGCTCCTGGGCACCTACGAGAAGGCCTGTGTGCCGTGGTCGGTGAAGGAGACCCCGTGGGACTTCGGGGCACAGCTCCTCACTCCCGATCTGGAACGCATCGCCCCGTCGTTGGCTGTCGGCTTCGAGCACTTTCCGATCTACGCCGAGGCGGGTATCCGCCGGGTCGTCAATGGCCCGTTCACCTTTGCACCGGACGGGAATCCTCTGATCGGTCCCATCCGCGGCCAGCGAGGCCACTGGGTGGCCTGTGGCGTCATGGCCGGCCTCAGCCAGGGTGGCGGCGTAGGCCTGGCTATGGCCAACTGGATGACCACAGGCGATCCCGGCTTCGACGTTTGGGGCATGGACGTCGCCCGGTACGGGGACTGGACCACGCCCTCCTACACCCGGGCCAAGGTCATGGAGAACTACAGCCGCCGGTTCTCCATCTCGTTTCCCAACGAGGAGCTCCCTGCCGGACGGCCCTTGCACACGTCACCCGTCTACGGCCGCCTGTCCGAGGCCAACGCCGTCTGGGGCTCCTCCTACGGCCTGGAGCAGGCCCTGTGGTTCCAACGGCCCGGCGAGGAGCCGGTGGAAGACGTGACGTTCCACCGGTCCAACGCCTTCGACCCGGTCGCCGACGAGGTCCGTGCCGTGCGCACCGGGGTGGGGCTGCTGGAAACCACAGGGTTCGCCAAGCACCAGTTCACCGGTCCGGGCGCCCGGGACCTTTTAGACCGGCTCCTGGCCAACCGCATCCCACCGCCGGGTCGGATGGCCCTGGCCCCGATGCTCAACGCTCAAGGTCGCCTCATCGGCGACTTCACGGTGGCCACACTGGCTGATCCGTTCAACGGCTCCGAACGGTTCCTGGTCTTCGGCTCCGGGGTGGCCGAGGGGTACCACGAGCGGTGGTTCCGGGGCCACCTCCCGGTCGATGGGGCCCCCGTGCACTACCGGCCTCTCTCCCACGAGCTGGCTGGGCTGTCCATCGCTGGGCCGGCAGCCCGTCAGGTGCTGGAGGCGCTGACTGACGTTGATGTATCCAATGAGGCGTTCGGGTTCTTGGACGTCCGGGAACTGGACCTGGACATGGTCCCGACGATCGTGGGGCGCATCTCGTTCACCGGCGACCTGGGATACGAGTTCTGGGTACCGGCCTCGCTCCAACAGCGCCTCTACGACCTCGTGGTGGAGGCCGGAAAGCTCCACGGTTTGCGACTGTTGGGCCTGCGGGCCCTGAACTCCCTGCGCTTCGATAAGTCGTTTGGGGCCTGGGCCACCGAGTACCGCCCCGTCTACACGGCGGACGAGGCCCGGCTGGACCGCTTCGTAAAGCCAGAGAAGGGTGACTTCATCGGTCGTGACGCCGTGGTGGCCGACCGGGCCAACGGCCCCGACCGGCGCCTGTGCGCCTTCACCCTGGACGACGGAAACGAGCGGGACTCCGACGTCCTGGGTGATGAGCCGATCTGGTACGACGGGGAGGTGGTGGGCTGGGCTACTTCAGGCGGCTACGCCCACTGGTCGGAGGCCTCGTGCGCCCTGGGGTACGTCCCGACCCCCCTAGCCGACTCCACGTCCCCGGCCACCGGCTTCGAGCTCGAGGTGTTGGGGGTCCGACGCCCCGCCACTCGCCGCGACGAGCCGTTGTTCGACCCGTCGGGGTCGCGGATGCGAGGCTGAGGACCGACCGATGGGCCGGGACACACCGGAACGGAGGATCGGACGATGGACGGACACCCCGTGGTAGACGGCGACCTGGACGACCCTCTGGTGCGCCGGGCGTCTACCGTCGGCCACCGGATGGTCATGGGTCCCGGCGAGCCGGCCCTGTCCGAGTGGGCGGCCGCTGGCTTGGTCCTTCCTGACGAGACGGCCATGATGCGTTACCGGCTGGACCGCATCGCCAACCAGCTGGTGTTGGCCGACGTTGACGGGATCCTCCTGTTCGACCCCATGAACGTCATGTACGCCACTTTCGCCCCGAACATGCAGGTCTGGTTGCTCCACAACCAGGCCCGCTACGCCTTCGTGGGGGCCGACGGACGCCTTGTGCTCTTTGACTACCCCAACTGCGAGTTCCTGTCGGCTCACAACCCGTACGTGGACGAGGTCCGACCGGCCACTACGTTCACCTATTTCCTGGCCGGCGACCGGATCGACGAGCAGGCCAAGAGCTTCGCCGCCGAGGTGGTCGACCTGGCCCGTACCCACGGTGGCGGCACCCGACGTCTGGCCGTGGACTCGTCCACCACCGCGGGGATCACCGCCCTGCAGGACGAGGGCCTCGCCCTGGTCGAGGGAACCCGGATCATGGAGGAGGCCCGCAAGGTGAAGAGCCCCGACGAAATCGCTGCCATGCGCTGCTCGGTGGAGGGCACCCGGGTGTCGTGTCGGAAGATGTTTGAGGCCATGCGGCCGGGCCTAACCGAGAACCAGCTCTGGGGGGTGCTTTGGGCCGAGATGCTGGCCCGCCACGGTGAGTGGATGGAGTGCCGCCTGCTGTCGGCCGGTCCCCGAACTAATCCTTGGTTCCAGGAGTGCAGCAGCTACGTCATTGGTAACGGTGAACTGGTGGCCTTCGACACTGACCTGGTGGGGGCCTACGGGATGATGACCGACATCTCGCGCACCTGGGTGTGTGGCGACGCTCGGCCCTCGGATACGGCCCGGCACGCCCACGACCTGGCCGTCGAGCAGGTGTCCCGGAACATCGAGTTGCTGACCCCGGGCCGAAGCTTCCACGAACTGTGCCACGCCGCTTGGGCCCCCCCGGTCGAGGACTACCGGCACTACTCGTGCCTGTTCCACGGGGTGGGCCAGTGCGACGAGTACCCCAGCATTCCCTTCCCGGAGGCCTGGGCGGACTCAGGCTACGACGGGGTGCTGGAACCCGGCATGGTGCTGACCGTCGAGTCCTACGTGGGTGCCCGATCGGGTGGCGAGGGGGTCAAGATCGAAAATCAGGTACTCATTACCGAGGGCGGCCACGAGAACCTCACCCCGTGGACGCTCGACCTCGACCGCTTCGAGGGACTGTGACCTCACCGGACCCGACCAGTAGATCCGACATGGCCTGCTGCCCTACTTAAGCCCCTTTCCATGACCCACCGACGGAGACCATGACCACCTCACCCGACGAGAAGTTCACTGACCTGATCCGGAAGATCATGCCGTTCTGCGACGTGCTCGGGTTGTCGGTCATCAGCGCCACGCCCCAGCGGGTAGAAGCCACGGCTGACTGGGCTGAAGAGCGGACCACGGTGTTCGGAGGCTTGCACGGTGGCTACATCATGGCCATCGCGGATTCTGTGGGGGCGCTGTGTGCGTCTCAGAACCTTCCGGAGGGAGCGGAAACGTCGACCATCGAATCCAAGACGAACTTCCTGCGTCCGGTCACCGGTGGAACCGTCACCATCGTGGCCACACCGATCCACGTTGGGCGAACCACCATCGTCGTCCAGACCGCGATCACCCGTGACGACGGCAAGTCGGTCTCGCTGACCACTCAAACACAGGCGGTAACGGGTCCGACTTGAGGCCGGTTCGGCTAGTGGCCCCTAGTTCCCCTCGAACTCGGGTTGTCGCTTTTCGATCCAGGCCTGCGCCGCCTCCCTGGTGTCCTGCGTCCCAAAGTTGGTGGCTTGGGCCTGGCCCTCAGCCTCCAGCGCCTGGGACATAGACGTCTGTCCGCCGTTGTTCAACAACGCCTTGCTCATGGACAGAGCAAGAGGTGGTCCGGCGGCGATCCGACCCACCACGTCAGCCACGTGGGCATCCAGGTCGGCTTCGGCCACGATCCGGTTGACCAGGCCGATGCGGTCGGCTTCAGCGGCATCGATGACCTCAGCCAGAAGGGCCAGTTCCTTGGCCCGGTGCAGGCCCACCCGTCTGGGCAGCACCCAGGATCCACCGAAGTCGATAGTGAGGCCGCGACGGGCGAAGATCTCCGAGAACCGCGCCGTGTCGGCTGCATAGACAAGGTCGCACCCCAGGGCCATGTTGAGGCCGGCTCCGGCCGCCACACCGAACACCTTGGCCACAACCGGATGCTGGCACTCATGGAGAGCCTGGGCCGATGCCTTGATCCTGCGCAGGTTGCGGAGGGGGTTGGTGGCCACCGCACCACTGGCCCGCTCCGACTGGCCGCCCACATCAGCGCCCGAGCAGAAGTTGCCGCCGGCGCCAGTCAACACGATGGCCCGCACGGTCCCGTCTGAGTGAAGGTCCCGGAAGATCCTTCCGAACTCGTTGAACATCGACCCGGTCATGGCATTCATGACCTCGGGACGGTTCATCGTCACGGTGACAATGTCGCCGTCCCGCGTCACGTCCAGCCCTTCGGCCCCTTCGATCACACCGCCCACGTCGCTCCTCCGGTCCTCTTCCTCACTCGACGTTAGACCGGCACAGGGGGACCTAACCCACGGGGCGACCTGCCCGCTGGAGCGCCCACCAGCGTTCCACCGATACCAGCGGTAGCCGTCGCTAGGGTCGACACATGGACCTGGACCTGACAGAGGATCAGGAGGCGATCCGCGACGTCTTCGCCGACTTCTTCACCTCGGAGACCGGACCCGAGCGGGCCCGGGCGGCCGAGCCGGTCGGCTTCGACGCCCCAGCCTGGGAGCGACTGATGGAGACCGGCGCCCCCGGCATGGGCGTCGACGCCGATCTTGGAGGCGGCGGGGCCTCGTTGGCCGACCTAGCCGTGGTGGCCGAGGAGGCCGGAGCCCGAATCGCCCCTCTGCCCCTGGTCGACCACCAGGTCACCGCCCGCCTCTTGGCCAACATGGGGGGCTGTGACGACGACGTCCTGTCTGGTGCGGCCATCGCCGGCCTGGCTGTCCGCCCGATCGAGGACGGCACCGCCCGTACCGTTCCCACCGGAGCCGTGGCCGGCCGTCTAGTCGCCCTAGACGGTGACCGCCTGATAGCCGTCGACGGTCCTCCTGGGGATCCCCTGGCCAACCATGGTTGCCTGCCCCTGGCCCACCGGGAGGTGAGCGAGGCCACCGTGCTGGCCAAGGGACCCGAGGCGATAGCGGCCTACGATCGTGCCCTCGACGAGTGGCGGACCCTCACCGCCTCGACCCTGGTCGGCATCACCCGGACTGCCCTGGACCTCGGCGTCGCCTACGTCAAGGAACGGGAGCAGTTCGGCCGCCCGGTGGGCAGCTTCCAGGCCGTCCAGCACCTCTTGGCCGACCTGCCCGGGCTCTTAGACGGAGCCCGCTTACTGACCGCTAAGGCGGCGTGGGCCGGTGACCGGGCATCGGCCGGCGAGTCGGGCGTCCTGGACGTGGACGCCAACGACGTGACCGACTTTGGCGCCCTGGCCACCATGGCCCTCGTGGTCGCTGGTGAGGCTGCGGCCACTTCGACCGACCGCAGCCTCCACGTGCACGGTGGCTACGGCTTCAGCGAGGAGTACGACATCCAGCTGTTCTTCCGCAGGGCCCGCGCCCTCGCCCTGCTGCTGGGAGACCCGGCCCGCGAGTGCCGGCGGCTGGCTGACCGGATGTTCACCGACCCGGCGGCCGCCTGATGGACTTCTCCCTCGGCCCCCAAGCCGCCGAGTTTCGCGACCAGATCCGGGCATTCGTGGCCGAGCACCTGACGACCGAAGTGGTCGACCGAATGCACGCCACCGGCACATTCAACGACAGGGACCTCAATGGGGCACTGGCCGACGCTGGCCTGCTGGCCGGGGCGGTCCCCGGCTACGGCGACCGCGACCCCATCGAGCTCTACGTGCTGTTCAACGAGTTAGAGAAGGCTGGAGCCCCCTACGACGGACTGGCCGTCACCATGCTGGTGGCCGGCGTGGTGAACGCAGTGGGTACCGACTTCCACCGGGAAGCGGTGCTGGATCGCCTGTTGACTGGTCGTTACAACTGTTGCCTGGGCTACAGCGAGCCCGACCACGGTTCGGATTTGGCTGCCATCACCACGAGGGCCGTCCGGGAGGGTGACGACTGGGTGATAAACGGCCAGAAGATGTGGACCACCATGGCCCACGAGGCCGACTGGGTGATCCTGCTCACCCGGACCAACCCCGACGTACCCAAGCACAAGGGCCTGACCATGTTCTTGGTCCCTATGGACACCCCGGGTATTGAGGTCCAGCCCGTCCCCACCATGGCCACCGAGCGCACAAACGCCACCTTCTACGACGAGGTCCGGGTGGGCGACGAGTGGCGCCTCGGAGAGGTCGACGGTGGCTGGACCGTCATGGGAGTCGCCCTGGCCTTCGAACGGGGGGTGATGGGCGGCACCAACCCAGCCGTTCCCCTACTGCGCCACGTCCGGGACTGGGCAGCCACCGCTCCCTCCCCGGACGGCGGCCGGATGCTGGACGACCCGGTCCTGCGGGAACGCATGGCCCGTACGGCCATCGCCAACCAGGTGTCCCAGCTCCTGACGTTGCGGGCGGCGTGGATCGCCGCCACAGGTGGGCTGCCCGGCCTGGAGGGATCTATGGCCAAGCTGTACGCCACCGAGCGGTACCAGCAGGCTGTGGGATGGTTCCAACAGATGGCGGGCGCCGAGGGGCTCCTAGGGTTCCACGCCGACGGAGCAGCGGCCGACGGCTGGATCGACTACGACGCCCGCCACGCCCCGGTGACCACCATCTACGGCGGAACCACGGAGATCAACCGCAACAACGTGGCCGAACGCCACCTGGGCCTCCCCCGGGCCCGCTGAACCCGTTCCCCCCGGATCGGGTCAGTCCAGGAGCCGGTCCCGCAGCTCGGCTATCCGGTCCTCGGTGAGGCCCAATCCGTCGCGCAACATGCACCCGGTGCCACCCCACCGGTCATCCACGGCAGCTAGCTGCGCCTCGACGTAGGCCGGGGCCACCTCGATGAACGGCCGCAAGAGCTCCAGCCCCTCTTCGGTGAGCATGCCCCCGTCCACTAGGGCTGCCGCCCGGCGTGTCCCCACCCGGTTGCTCTCCAGATAGTGCTCCACGATGGCGTCCCGCTCCACGCCAAGGGCCAACAGCAGGATGGTCCCCACCCACCCGGCCCGGTCCTTACCGGCCGAGCAGTGCCACACCAGCGGCCACCGGTCGGCATCGGTTACGAGATCCATGACCCGACAGAAGGCCTCGACCCTCCCCGGGTGCTCCACCATGTTGCGAGCGCCCTTCGTGGCGATGGCCGCCGCCCGGCCGTCGGACCACACGGCACGCATGGCCTCCACGTCGCCGGTGGTGATGAACTCCCGGATGTCGGCCCCAAAGCCTCCTTCGTCAGGGATGGGCGCCGGGATCCCGACCGCGCCCTCAGGTATCCGGTCAGCGCCCTCGTACCGGGAGTCCACCTCGTTGCGCAGGTCCACGACCGTCCGGATGCCCAGGGCCTGCAGGCGAGCCAGGTCGGCGTCAGAAGCCCGACCCAGGTGTCCTGACCGCCACAGCAGGCCACCGACCGTGGTCCGACCGTCGGTGGTGGGCAGGCCACCGATGCCTCGGAAGTTGGCGATCCTGTCCATCTCGGTCACGGTGGGTTCCACCACGGGATGATGGCACGGCACGTTCCCGCACCCCACCTCCGATGGCCGTACCATCGGGTCGTGTCCGACGATCCGGCCTCCCATCCCGACGTCCTGCTGGTCGACGACCCGCGCCCCGGTGTACGACGGCTGACCCTGAACCGGCCCGAGAAGCGCAACGCCTTGAACAACGCTCTTCGGGGAGCCCTGTTCGCCGCGCTCCAGGAGGCCGACCGCGACAACGCCGTCCACGTGACCATCCTCCGGGGAGCCGGACCGTGCTTCTCCTCGGGGTACGACCTGGGCTCAGACCTCAGCGCCGACCGACCCTCCTACACGCCGGGGGGTGACGGAGGCTGGGCCCGCCACGTCACCGACGGCTGGCTGTCGCTGTGGGACTTGGCCAAGCCAGTAATTGCCCAGGTCCACGGCTACGCCATGGCCGGGGGCTCCGAACTGGCCGCAGCCTGCGACCTCGTCTACTTGGCCGACGACGCCACCATCTCCCATCCCGTGCTCCGAGTAGCCGGAACACCTGACTTCGCCATCCACCCGTGGCTGGTCGGCCTACGCAACTCCCTGGAGATGGTCCTTACCGGCGATCCGGTAGACGCCGCCGAAGCGGTCCGCGTCGGTTACGCCAACCGTGCGTTTCCTGCTACCGAGCTGGACGAAGCGGTGCTGGCTGTAGCCGAGCGCATGGCCTCCATCCCCCACGAACTCCTACAGCTCAACAAGCGCTGGGTATACCGGGCGATGGACGCCATGGGTGCCCGAACGGCCATCCGGTCGGCCCCCGACCTGGGTGCCCTGGGCCCTCACGTCCCGTCGATCCGGGAGAACCTGGACGGGCTCCGGAGCCGGATACGCGACGCCGCCCGCTCACCGGACGACGACCCGGCAACCTGACCGAGGGCGACCTCTCCTAACGGCCCGGCCGAATCAGGCGCCGGTTGGGACCCGCCTGGTCCGACTGACCATCCGGTTTTCGAAGGCCTCGGCCTGGGCAATCAGCGCCTCCGGAATGGCCAGGATCTTCTCCTGTAGTTCCTCGCCCCGGGAGTCGAGGCCCTCGATGGACCCCACCTTCCAGTGGCGGAGCAGCGGTTGGACCACCTGTTCGGCATGGATCCGCAGGTTGTAGATCCCGGCCCGGGCGATGGCCACGGCACGCCGGCTGAAGTTCGGAATCACGGTCCCGGGCATCTTGAAGTCGGACAGGACCTGGTGGACGGCTCCCAGCACGAAGGTGGGAGCCTGGCGCAGCATGGCCGTGGTGACCCCCCGGTAGAACATGAAGTGGTGGTTCTCATCGGCGGCGACCCGGGTCATGACCTCGTGGGCCACCGGACAGTCGGCCTTCACCCCGGTGTTGCGGTGGCTGATGCGGGTGGCCAGTTCCTGGGCCGATGTGTAGACGAACACCTCCACTGGGCACGGGGAGTCGTAGCGCCAACCGCGGCTCACGGTGGCCAACCGCTCGTCCTCCAGTTGAGCAGGATCGCAGTTCCGGGTGGCCAGCAGGTAGTTACGAATGGCGATGGAGTGCTGGCCCTCCTCGGCCGTCCAGAGGCGGGACCATTCGGCCATCGGCGAGTCCTCGGGGAAGCTTCCAGCGATCTTCGCGTGGTAGTAGGGCAGGTTGTCCTCGGTTAGCAGGTTCAGCTGCAGGGCGGTCCGGACCTCCGGGGACAACGTGGCCTGGGACTCGTCCCACGGCTCATCGCGGAAGCTTCGGCCCAGTTCCCAAGGAACGACGTCGTGGGCATACCAATGCTGTCGGCGCTCCCGGTGCTCGGCCATGAGCCGGGAGATCTCCGGCTCGACGGACGAGACCAACTCGAACGATTCGGCAGTGGCGGTCACGGCGCTCCGATCCCACGACGGGCCGCCCCTCGGCCCGGTAAGTAACAGGCTAGGTCACCCCGAGGGAACCCGACACCCGGCCACGCCCGGAGGGACGCTCCCGTCCGATCAGTCGGTGACGGCGGGCTCGAGCTCGTCGTAGGTCTTGTTTCGACGGAACTCGGTGATGATCTTCTTCGACGTCGTAGCCAGCACCACTCCGGCAGACGCGGTGAGGAAAGCGCCGGCGCCACTGACGACCTTGAGGTCCGACACCCGGGCCAGGCTGGCGATCCACACGATGCCGATCAGCGCTAGGCCACCTCCCGCGCCGGCGACCATGACACTCCAGCGCCATCTTCGGTTCTCGTCCAGGCCCAGCAAACCCGATGCCGGCACGGTGAGCGCTGCGCCGATGATGGACATCGTGATGGCCAGGCGGCCAAGCCCGCCACCGTCCTCCGAATGCGCGTCGGTAACCACCAGAGCATTCATTCGGTACTTGTTGCGCAGAGAGGCGGCCTTTCCACTGTTTGATGCTGCCATGGCCGGATTCTCGTTCGTCTCGTCCCGAAGTCGAATCAGTTCCGCTTTGACCTCGTCGGGAAGCTCGGTCGCTGCACGTTCGTCGAAGGTCCAACCGGAAATCGAACCGACCAGGACCAGGACAACGGCGAGGGCGCCCGCACCCATCCGACCCCAGCTGACAATTCGGTCCAAAGGTCGGAAGGCTGTGTAGGGCGCCGTCTGCAGGGCCAGGACCGCGCCGGCCAGCATCACGGCGCTGGCCACTATGGCCAGCATCACGCCCGGGCCGTGGTTGTAGGTCTCAACGTCGACGAAGGGGGAGACCACCTGGTAGGTGAGGGCGGCGACCAGCATGCAGCTCGAGGTGATGACCATGGTGTCTGCTGCGAACCAGCGGGAGCCTGACCGTAGGACGACCACGACCATCACGCCGATGGTGACGGTGGTCAGCAACTGGAAGTCCAAGAACACCGCCGAATCGCCGGAGCCGATACTCCCGATGACCAGCCATCGGAGGGCGACGCCACTTGCCAGCGCTCCCAGGACGGTGACCCGCTGCTCAGAACCAGTTCCTTCAAGTACCCGATAGACGGCCCCGGCCAACGCGAGGGCCACCAGGTCCTTGACGTCGAGCACGGTCGAGAGCGGTGCGACGGCCATGCCTACGACGGCAACCACCGCACCGGCCGCCAAGTTGTTCCAGGTCATCCGATCGGCGTCGAACAGGCTCGTACTGTTCAGGACGGCCAGCACGATCGCTCCGAGGGCGAGGACGACCACGGCGAGGACCTCTCCGGCCATACCGATCGGGCTTTCGAAGATGTGCCCGAGCAGGCCCGCCGTGACGGCCCAAGTCCCGACCATCTGCCAGGACACCGGAACCGCCACCTTCGCTAGGACGCAAACGAGGCCGAGGATCGCCGGAATCGCGAAGGTCTCGACGACCACCGACCAGAAGGCCTGGGCCTCATAGCCCTGGAGGTTGGAAAGCATCGTGTACCCGTCGAACTCGCCCAGGATCGGGTACACGAAGATGGCGGTGAACGCGCCGAGCGCCAGGGATATCAGGCCGGCAGGACCTCGGGCCCGTCCGATCCCGCCCGTCCAGAAGATGCAGGAGACGGCGGCGAAGACGGAGAAGAAGCCCAGAGCCAGAACCACGAGGCCAGCCCACGAGCCACCGGATGCCTGGTAGCCGTTGAACGACTCGCCGACGAGGTCTACGTCTGCTTGACGGGAATGGCTGCTAAGGAGGCCAGCATCGTTGCCCCATGTCATCTTGGTGGAGAGGACCGCGACGAACCCGGCGATGCCGACGACGGCCATGCCGAGGCGCTCACGTCCCGAGGCCACTACCTCGTGCTCGACGTGGACGGCCTTTGATGCCTTCTGGTCTTCGGTCTCGGCTGCCTCGACCTTCCTGAGGAGTTCTTCAGGGTCCCGGCGGTGGCTCATGGCATCCCGGATCCGGGATAACAGGTTCTGTCCACTCTCCTCCTCGGGCTGGGAGAGGCGGTCGAGCACGACGGCCACTGCCCACAAGGCGAGACCGGATGAGATGCCGAGGCCGATGTCGAGGTTCTGGACGGCCCGGAAGACCAGGAGTCCGAGGCCCCCGGCGCCCATGATGGCGGCGATGCCGACCATGGCGATGGCCAGCATGAGGGTCTGGTTGAGACCGGCCATGATCGAGGGCTTGGCCAGCGGCAACTGGACGTCGGTCAGGACACGTAACTCGGTGGATCCGTACGCCCTGCTGGCCTCCACGACGTCCTCGGGAACGTGTCTGATGCCCAGGTTGACCATACGCACCAGCGGTGGCAGGGCGTAGATCATGGTCACCATGGTCGCTGGGACGACTCCGATGCTGAAGAAGAACACGAACGGCACCATGTAGACGAACGTGTGGACTGTCTGCATGGCGTCCAGGATCGGTCTGGTCACGTTCCACGCCGAGTCCACCCGGGCGCAAAAAACCCCGAGTGGGAGGCCGACGAGCGCGCACAACCCGACGGCCACGAGAACCATCCCGATGGTCCGCATGGTCTCCACCCAGTACATCGATCCGAGCAGGCCGCACATCATCAGGCCGAGCCCGGCCATAATGCCGACCTTCGGCGTCCGCACCAGCGAGCCGAGGATCACTGTGAAGAGCACCACCTGGTACCAGGGAAGCTGTAGCAGGAAGTCGTTGACGACATTCGAAAGCAGGAAGTCGAACGGCCACTTGACGGTATCGAGGAACCACTGGGCGTTGGCGTCCAACCAGTCGACCATCTGGTCGAACCAGTACCCCACCGGGAACTGGAACTGGTCAAGGACCTTGGTATCGGAGAGGCCGACCCCTTCAGCCCGGCCTGTCCAATCACCGGTCTCAGCGGCGAAGATCACAGGAAGACCTCCCGCTCGAACCCGTCCACCAACTGCTCTACCCGGCCCATCTCCTCCATGATCTCCCGAGGTTCGAGCTCACCGATCAGGTGGCCTGTGTCGTCCACCACGGCAATCGGGAGCCCCCGACCGGCCGCCGCGTAGTTGTCACTGAACCGTGCCTCAATGGTGCTGGAGTCGAAGTCTGACCGCAGCACCGAACCCAGGTCGGTCGTCCCGTGGGCGATGGCCGTGGCGGCGTCGGTCATAGCCAGCAGGCCGGTAGGCCGGCCGTCGGCGTCGACCACGAAGGCACCTTGCCGATCGCCCATGGCGTCGATGCTTTCTGTGAGGGTCCACGACTCGTTGAGGATCACCGGGGTCTCCATGACCTTGCCCACGTCAATGACCCGGCCCTGGTCCACGTCCTGGACGAACTCAGCCACGTATCCGTCTGCCGGTTCGGTGAGGATCTCCTCAGGCGTCCCGATCTGGATCACCTTGCCGTCGCGGAGGATGCAGACCCGGTTGCCGACGCGCAGGGCTTCGTTCAGGTCGTGGGTGATGAACACGATCGTCTTGTGGAGCTTGTCCTGGATCGCCATCAGCTCATCCTGCATCTGGCGCCGGATCAGCGGATCCAGTGCGCTGAAGGCCTCATCCATGAGCAGGATCTCCGGGTTGGAGCACAGCGCCCTAGCAAGACCCACGCGCTGCTGCATGCCTCCGGACAGTTGGCGGGTGGCGTTGAAGGCGTAGGCCTCGAGCCCGACCATGGCCAGCGCCTCGATGGCCGCCTCGTGGCGTTCTTTCTTATCCACACCCTGGACCTTCAGGCCGTAGGCGGTGTTGTCAATGACATTACGGTGGGGGAAGAGGGCAAAGTGCTGGAAGACCATGGCTGTCTTCTCACGGCGGAAGGCCTGGAGGGCGGCGCCCCGGAGTTGTTGGACGTCTGTTCCCTCGACCAGGACACGGCCATGGGTTACGTCGTGCAACTTGTTCACCGTTCGAATGGCCGTCGACTTGCCCGATCCGGACAGTCCCATGACCACGAAGATCTCACCCTTCTGTACCTCGAACGAGATGTCACGCATCCCGACGACGTGGCCGGTTTGTCGTTGGACCTCGTCCTTGCCGACGCCCGCCGAGCAGAGGTCAAATGCCCGTCCACGTGGGTTCGGGCCGAAGATCTTGTAAACGTTCTCCAGTGCAATGATCGGCTCGGAGTCCGACATGCCACCTCTCCTGGTCGTGGAAAACCCCTAGAGACATAGTGGGCCACCCCGCCACATCCCCTCCAACGGCGGCAGGGTATCAGGGTGACCGGTGTCACGAGACGGGCCAGAAGGGATCCGGGAGACCGCTCTTCCACTGAGGCAATGCCCGCGACAGCGCCCGGATCGGACGGCCCGGACATTCCCCCACACCGCCCGGGGGGTTCAAAACGGTGGGAGGCCGGGCCTTGCGGCCCGGCCTCCTCACCTCACCCCCCCGTAGGGGGATGATCACTACCTAGTTGGTCAGCCAGCAGCTGCTTCGGCAATCCAGCCGGCAACTACGTCT
>CZRM01000310.1_pt1 | contig 29693 bp, 28 predicted proteins | sample 1125721 | NCBI WGS metagenome assembly CZRM01 (sample SAMEA3597868, study PRJEB11362) | Hydrothermal vent metagenome genome assembly | biome: marine hydrothermal vent biome; feature: marine hydrothermal vent; material: ocean water | place: Atlantic Ocean | collected 2010-09-19/2010-10-04 | reverse complement strand
AGGAGGCCGGCCTGGTCGTGGGGATCGACGATCGGGTGCTGGCCGCCGACCTGGTACACCGGCGCCGTGACCTCGAGGAGCAGAGGGTCAACTTGGCCGACCTGGTGGCCGATCGGGGGGCCACCCTAGACCTGTCCGGCATCCACCCCGTGGCCCGGTGGGTCACGCCCATGCCCAGCGATAAGCGGTACGACACCTACTTCTTCGTGGCCGGTGTGGACCCCGGGGTGGAGCCGGTGGTCGACGGGCGGGAGGCCGTCCACGCCGCCTGGTGCCGGCCGTCCGACGTCCTAGGGCGGTGGCGGGCCGGCGAGGTCACCATGATTAGTCCGACCATCGCCATGTTCCAGCGGCTGGCCTCCTACGCCACCACGGGCGATCTGCTGGCCGCGGCAGCTGTCGGCGGACCCGCGCTGAGGGCCCGTATCCTCGATGAGTCGGCCTCGCCGGTCCGCTTCGAGGGTGATCCCGGCTACCACGACGAAGGGACTCGCGAGAGCTTGGGCTGGGTCTGGCTGCCAGTCGGCGACCTGCCGGATCCCACGGTCGGGTGGGATGCGACCACGCCCTGCTCGTAGAATTCCCGTCGTGACCGCCCCGTCTTATGTTCCCGCTCCCGTCGTGCGCGCCACCGAGAGGACCTACACGGGTCCCCGTCGGCGCCTCGGCGCCTGGCGTGCCGGTCGGCCCGGTGAGGTCGTGGACCACGGCGGCCAGCCCTGGGGGACCCGCTTAGGCAGCCAGGGCCCTGATCAGGGGTTCGCCCTGCGGCTTGCCCGGGCGTTCCGACCCCGCCTCCGCCTCGGCCCCGGCGAGCACGTAGCCGATGTGGTGGTGGGCTGCGTCGGCGTGGCTCTCAAGCGAGCCGCCCTCTTCGGTCGGGCTCCGGTAGCCGACGACCTGGAGGTGGCCTTCGGCCTGTTCGGGTTCCTGGACGAGCCACTGGTCGGACCGGCATTGGCGGAACGTCGACGCCTGTTCGCCGAGGTTTCCCACCACCACCAATACACCGAGGTGCGGCGCATCGTCGACCTAGTCCCGGACGCCACCCTCGGACTTACCCGGCAGGAAGCGCTGGATGCCCGGGACGCCGGGCGCGCCTTCACCCCTGATCCGGTCCACCACCGACCGTCCCGACTGGTGATCCCCGATCCGACCGGCCCACAGAAGGGACGGCTCCTTGACTCGGTCCTGCCGGTAGCCCTGTTCCTGGTCCTGAACCGGGTGTGGGGCCTTGCTGCCGGTGTGGCCGGAGCCACCCTTTGGAGCATCAAGGTGGCCGTCTCCCGTCGCCGTCGCGGCGAGGTGGTCGGACGCTTCCTCCCCATCTTGGTGGCTTACCTGGTGGTCAGGGCCGGTGTGGGTATCTGGACCGATTCGGAGGCCGTGTACTTCGGGATCGGGATCGGCACCAAGGCCGCCATCGGCTTGGCCCTGATCGGCACTGTGGTGCGGGGACGCCCGATCCTGACCCGCTACGCGCCGGCCGTCGTCCCGTTCAGCGCCGAAACACAGGCCCATCCTGGATACCACCGGGTGATGGCCCGCCTGACCGTCCTCCTGGGGGCCTACCAGCTGGCCACCTCGATCTGGGATGTCTGGCTGTTCAACCGAACGTCGACCGACGGCTATGTCCTGATCCGGTTTGTGGTCGGGTGGCCGGCCGGAACGGCGGCCACCATGGCGGCCTTTCTGTGGGCCGACCGGGCCCTGCGGGTCGTCCCCGACTGCCCGGGCCTGCTCGAGCTAATGGAGCGGCCGGACCGTCGTTGACCGGGGTCGGCCGGTCAGGCCGGCTCCAGCTCCAGGTGGGCCTCGCGGAGCCCGTAGACGAACGAGTTCGGCATTTCCACCGGGGTGGTCCCGGGGACCAAACGCAGGCCGGCCACCCGGCTCACGAACTCCTCGAAGAACACCCGGATCTCTAGCCGGGCCAACGCCGCCCCGAGGCAGAAGTGGGTTCCGAACCCGAAGGCCAGGTGGTGGTTGGGCGACCGGGTGACGTCGAAGGCCTCCGGATCGACGAAGTGGGCCGGGTCCCGGTTGGCCGACGAGTACATGAGGATCACCTGGTCGCCAGCCCGGACGGTGGTACCGGCCACTTCGGTGTCGGTGGCCGCTGTCCGGCACATGTTGTGGATGGGCGTCACCCAGCGGATGAACTCCTCAGTGGCCACGGCCAGGTCGGAGCCCTCGCGCAGAAGAGCCCACTGGTCGGGTTGTCGGGCCAGTTCCACCATGGTGCGGGCAAGCACCGTCCGCGTCGTCTCGGCTCCGCCGTCTAAGAGGAGCAAGCAGTCGGAGATCATCTCACTCAGGCCGAACTCATGGCCTTCGAGGCCCCGGTGCTGGCGGTCGATCCAGACCGACATGACATCGTCCAGAGGGCAGCCGTCGGCGACCCCGGGCTTCTTGGCCTCGTAGAGTTCGGCGCAGGCGCCGGCGAACTCCATGGCGGCTGCGATCCCCGACTGGTCGTGGTAGCGGGGGCCGCCGCCCAGGGCAATGGTTCGCTCCGACCACTCCTGGAGCTTCGGCCACATTTCGGCCGGGAACCCGAGCAGGAGGCCAATCATCTGGGCCGGCAGGGGTGCCGCCAACTCGCCGACCACCTCGGACCGTCCGCCGGCTAGCACGTCGTCCAGCAGGCCGGTGACCACGCCGCGGACGTGGTCCTCCCACCGACTGGTGGCCCGTGGGGTAAAGCGACGCGACACCACATTGCGACGCAGCGTGTGGTGGGGGTCGTCCAGGCCGATGATCGAGCGGTCCGCCGGAATGTTGGGCCGGTAGCCCCGCTCGGTCCCCGAGGAGACGAAGGTCTCCTTGTCCCGCTCGATGGCTACGACGTCGTCGTAACGGGAGATGCCCCACAGGTCGTTCACGGTGTCGCGGTGCACCGGGTCGTGCTCGCGCAGCCAGGCGTAGGTGGGGTAGGGGTCGCTGACGTAGAAATCGCCGTCCAGCAGGTCGATGCTCCGCGGCTGGTCCCTCGACATGGGCGGATCGTACGGTCGGGTCTGCGATCTGGGGGAAGCGGGTGTGGGCCCGCCACGGTTGCGACATGAGGGGAGGCGTTGTGCGAGCGGTCCGGACGGTGGACGGTGCGTTTCGGGTCGTCGAGGTCCCGGAACCCGACGGCGACGGCGTACTGGTCGAGGTGGCCTCGGCCGGAATCTGCGGATCTGACCTCCACATGGCCGGGTTCGGCCTTCCGGGCACGTTCGGACACGAGGTGGCGGGGCGCCTGGTCGACGGGACGTCAGTGGCCGTCCAGCCCACGGTGGCCTGCGGGACCTGCGATCGGTGCTCGGTGGGTGCCGTCCAGCAGTGTCGATCGATGGTCCTCTACGGCATCGGCCGGGACGGCGGGATGGCTGACCGCCTAGTGGTGGAACCGTCCTGCCTGGTGGCCCTCGACGACCGGATTCCGGTGAGCGACGCCTGCCTGGTGGAGCCGATCGCCGTCTCGATCCACGCTGTCCACGTCGGAGGCGTGGAAGCGGGCAACCGGGTGCTGGTGGTGGGCGGAGGCACCATAGGGCTGACCGCCGTGGCGGCGGCCCGCTACGCCGGAGCCGAAGTGGACCTTTCGGCGAAGCACCCCCACCAGGTAGAGGCCGGGGAGCGCCTGGGGGCCGGGACGGCGGCTACCGGGGAGTACGACGTGGTGGTCGAAGCGGCCGGCACCGAGGGAGCCCTGGCGACGGCCATCGACCGTGCCCGACCGGGCGGCACGGTGGCCATCCCCGGCGTCTACTGGGACGGAGTCGCCCTACCCAACGTCATGTCCATGTTCCTCAAGGAGGTCCGACTCCAGCCCTCGTCCATGTACGGGTGCTCGGGGCGCCACGGACCCAACGTGCGGGAGACCGACGAGGCAGCCGCCCTACTGGCCGCCGTTCCGGAACTGGTCAGCGCCGTAGTCACCCACCGGTTTGGGCTTGACGACGCTGAGGAGGCCTTCCGGGTGGCCGCCGACCGGAAGGCCGGCGCCATCAAGGTCGTCCTGGAGCCCTGACCCCGCAGGAGTGGTCCGTCAGGCCAAGACCATCGACGGGAACGGGAAGCGAGACTGGCGGGCGAAGACTTCGCGGACCAGGGGCTCGAACTCCTCCAGGGCCATCTCGTCGTAGTTTCGTTCAAAGCAGTTCTGGTCGTACTCGGCGCAGAAGGCGGCGCAGTCGTCGAACCACTCGTGCTCCCGTAATTGGTCCCGGGCGTTCGGGTCGGCGCCCAGGTGGTGGAAGTAGTAATACCCCTGGAACAGGCCGTGGTGCCGGACGATCCAGTGGGTTCGGTCGCCTACGTAGGGGCGGAGGATGTCGGCGGCCACCGCGCTGTGGTTCTCCGGAGCGATGGGGTCGCCCACGTCGTGGAAAAGGGCGGCCACGACCATCTCGTTGTCTTCACCGTTGCGTAGCGCCCGGGTGGCACTCTGGAGGGAGTGGTGGAAGCGGTCCACCGGGTAGCCCAGGGTGGGCCCGGCCATGGCCTTCAGGGTGCCCAGCAGGTGGTCGGCCAGGTGGGCTGCCTTGTGCACGGCCAACTCTCGGCCCAGCAGCTCGTAGTCCCCGGCGGTGCCGTCCACCATGTGTTCAAAGCTCACGGTTTCCATGGCTGCGCAGTCTGGCAGGCGTGGACCGTGGAACCCAGCCCCGCTGGCCGGTGACGATCGACCAGTAGATTCGCCGCCGTGCCCGCCGTCGCCGTCTCCGGCCTGTCGAAGTCCTACGGGGACGTGGTGGCCGTGGATGACCTCTCGTTCACCGTGGAGCGCGGCGAGGTGTTCGCCCTGCTCGGGCCGAACGGGGCCGGCAAGTCGACCACGCTGGAGATCCTGGAGGGCCACCGGAGCCGGGACAGCGGCACGGTCGACGTGCTGGGCCGGGATCCCGGAGATGGCCATCGGGAGCTTCGGGACCGCATCGGGATCGTCCTCCAGGAGGTCGGGATCGAACGGGAGCTGACAGTACGCGAGGTACTGGAGCATTACGGCGCCTGCTACTCGCGTCGCCTGCCGGTGGGCGAGGTGCTGGCCCTCGTCGGCCTCGACGGGCTGGGCGACCGGCGGACCCACCGCCTCTCGGGGGGCCAGAAGCGCCGGATCGACCTGGCTACCGGCCTCATCGGCGACCCGGACCTGTTGTTCCTAGACGAACCCACTACCGGCTTCGACCCGTCGGCCCGCCGCCAGGCCTGGGCGGTGGTCGACGGCCTACGGTCCCTGGGCAAGACGATCCTGTTGACCAGCCACTACATGGACGAGGTCGAGGCGCTGGCCGACCGCGTGCTGGTCATCGTCGGGGGCCGGGTGGTCGCCAGAGGAACACCGGCGGAACTGCGGGGCGACGCAGACCGAGAATCGTTAATCCGGGCCCGGTTCCCGGTAGAGGAGACCGGCACGGTGGACGACCTGCTGGGCCGGCTGGTGGGCCGGTCCTCGGTTCGCAACGGATTGTTGGAGGTCTGGACCCCAGCCCCGACCACCGACCTCCATCACCTCACCGGGTGGGCGGTGGAACGCGGGACGGCCCTCGACGGCCTGGAGGTGAGCCGGCCCACCCTGGAGGACATCTACCTGGACCTCATCTCCCAGAGCGACGGGGAGGAGAGCTCAGAACCCGGAGCGACCCACAATGGCTGACCGCTTTCCCTCTTCGGCTGGGCTGCTGGCCCGACAGATCGGTTACCAAAACCGCCTGTTCCGGCGGACGGCGATCTCGGCGTTCTTCACCCTGGCCTTCCCCCTGATCTTCCTGCTCCTCTTCGGGGCCATCTTCGAGGACATCGACGTGGCCTCCGGTCAGGTGGTCGCCGCCGCACAGTTCTACGCCCCGGGCCTAGCCGTGTTCACCGCTGTGTCGGCCACCTACACCAACATCGGGATCGTCACGGCGATCTACCGGGACGAGGGGGTTCTCATGCGGATCCGCAGCACGCCCCTTCCCCGGTGGGTATACATGGGCGGAGTGGTCGGCTCCGGCGTCCTCATCGCCCTGTTCGGCTCGTTGATCATGCTCGCCGTGGGCTTCGGGCTCTACGGCCTCGAGATGGAGGCTGACAGGATCCCGGCGGCTGTGGTCACCTTCGTAGTGGGGGTGGCGTCGTTCTCCCTGCTGGGCCTCGCTCTGGCGGCGGTCACGCCGTCCGGGCAGTCGGCCCCGGCGTTGGCCAACGCCACCATCCTGCCGTTGGCCTTCATCTCGAACGTCTTCATCGTGGTGCCCGATCCGGCCCGCTGGCTGGATGTTGCCGGCGACGTCTTCCCGCTGAAGCCGTTCATCGAGGCCTTTTACGCTGCCTTCGATCCGTTCCGGACCGGTTCGGCCTGGGAACCAGGCCTACTGGCCAGGATCGCCGCGTGGGGCCTCTTCGGTGCCCTGGTCGCCGTCCGGCGGTTCCGATGGGAACCGTCGACCGGCGGCGGGTCGGGAACCTCCCGGGGCCGACGCCGCCAGGGCTGACCTCCGGACGTCCGACTCGACGGGGTCGGACGTCAGCCCTCCAGCGCTACCAGGTCCTCGGGACCGTCCACGTCCCAGGCCAAGTCGGGGTCCAAGAGGCTGCGCCACGGCAGACCGAGCCGCTCGGCCTCGGCCACGTGGGCGGCGAACGAGCCCGGGCCGTAGGCGAACCGGAAGCCAGCCCGGGTCGGGACGACGACCACCGGCGTTCCGTCGTGGTGGCGGTCGGGGACCAGGGTGATCCCGTCGAACGCCGCGCAGTGGTCCAGGCGGGTGGCCCGGGGAAGGTCGGCGTGGGCCACTACTACCGTGTCTACCCCGCGTTCGGCCAGCACGGCGACGCCGACCTCAACGGCGTGGTTGAGGCCGGGGCGATCCGGGCGGACCACGCTGGCACCACGGCTGCGGGCCCATGCCTCCACCTCATCGTCGTCGCAGGCCACGGTGACCGGCAGGGGGGCTGCAGCGTTCAACACGGCCTCGGCCATACGACGGGCCAGGTCGGCCCGCGCCTCGTCGTCCAGGGTCCCGACGAGGCGCTCCTTAGCCGCGCCGAAGCCCTTCACGGGGATCAGGACGGCCACCGATCCGGTCATCGGGCCACCCTACGGCCGAGCCGGGGGACGAGACCCGACGAGGTACTGCCCGGGTCGGCGGGTCGGGCGCGCGTCGCCCCGTAGGGTGGCGTCATGTCGACCGGCGGCGTGACGAGGGCGGCGGTCCTGGGAGCCGGATCCTGGGGTACCACCGTGGCCGCCCTGCTGGCCCCCGTCGTGCCAACGGTGCTGTGGTCCCGGCGGCCCGACGTGGCCGCCGACGTGGCCGCCGGACGGGGCAATCGCCGCTACCTGGAGGGCCATTCCCTGCCGAGCTCGCTGGACGCCACCGACAACCTGGCGGCTGCTGTAGATGGGGCCGATCTGGTGGTGGTGGGCGTACCCACCGAGGGCTTTCGGTGGGCGCTTTGCCAGGCCGCCCCCCACGTTGGTGACGGGGTGCCGGTAGTCAGCCTGGCCAAGGGCTTTGAGCAGGGGACTGGCTTGCGGATGTCGGAGGTAGCCGCCGAGGTGCTACCCGGCCGACCGGTGGGCGTCCTGACTGGACCCAATCTGGCCCGCGAGATCCTTGAGGGCCGCTCGGCGGCCACAGTGGTGGCGTCTACCGACACCGACACCGCCGTCGCCCTCCAGGGACTCCTGGCCACCGATCGGCTCCGCGTCTACACCAACGACGATCTGGTCGGCTGTGAGCTGGGTGGGGCCCTCAAGAACGTGATCGCCCTGGCCGCCGGACTGGCCGAGGGGCTAGAGACCGGGGACAACGCCCGGGCGGCTCTCATTACCCGGGGTCTGGCCGAGATGACCCGCCTGGGGGTGGCCCTGGGGGGCGACCCTATGACCCTGGCGGGGCTGGCCGGGCTGGGCGACGTGCTGGCCACCTGCATGAGCGCCCAGAGCCGCAACCGCTGGGTCGGGGAGCAGGTCGGCCGGGGCGCCGCCCCGGCGGACGTGCTGATGGGGATGTCTCAGGTGGCCGAGGGGGTGGGGGCTACCGTCGTGGCCTGCGACCTGGCCGCTACCGCAGGCGTCGAGGTCCCGGTGGTCGAAGGTGTCCGGTCGGTGTTCCACGAGGGCCGGCCGCCGATTGAGGCCTGGTCGGCGCTCATGACCCGCCGTGCCGGGCCCGAGGTGTCGGGCTCCTGATGTTCCGGTTCCGTAACCGTTCGGGGTCCCGTCGCGTCCCGGCTCCCGCTGCGGTCGGAACCCGGGTGGGCACCGACGACGGGTTCCGGGCCGTGGTCGACACTCGGTCTGTCGTGCAGCCGCTGGGTAGCGGCCACCGGGTGGAGTGGTGGGTAGGCGGTGAGGACCGCTGGTACGACCCGTCCACCGAGGCTGCCGTGCGCCAGGTCCGGCCGGGGGCGGCACCAGTGCTCGAGACGCGCCTGCGGGTTTCCGGCGGTGACGTGGTGGCCACCACCTGGGCCGCCGTGGGACGAGGATCCACGGGTCCGGCGGTGGTCGTCGAGCTAGCCAACGAGACGCCGGTTCCGGTGGCCGTGGCCGTGGCAGTCCAGGCTGCTTCCGGGGGCCAGGTCCGGCGCATGTCCGCAGACGGCCGGCGCCTGTTGGTCGACGGGACCACGGCGGTGGTGGTGGACCGGGAACCCGGTCGCTACGCCCTAGTGGATGCCGCCCAGGATCTGTGGGCCATGGTCTCCGGGGGCGGGGCGCAGGTGGAGCCGCCCCATTCGGTTCGCTGCCGGATCGGGGCCGCGGCGGGCGCCCTGGTGGTCCCACTGCCCCACCGGGCTTCCCTGCGTTTCGCCATACCGGCCGCCGACCTGGTGGAGAACCCGTCGGCTTCCTTCCCCGACGCGGACCGGGTAGCAGCCGGATGGACGGCCCGGTTGGTCGACGCGGCCACTGTCGACATTCCAGACGGGGTGCTGTCTGCCGGAGCCCACCGGGCCCTGGTTGACTTGCAACTGGCCGAGCCGACGGCCGTCGGCGCGGTCGAGCTGGCCCGGTGGGGTCTGGGCAGGCAGGCCGTAGAAACACTGGCCGCCACATCGGATCCGGCGGCCGAACGGTTGGTGGCGGCTGCCCATCTCTGGCGCCTCCACCGGAATCCGGCCTGGTTCGAGGGTCCATCGGGCCTACCTCTGGAGGACCTGGTCCGGGCACCGGCCGACCGAGTCGAGGCAGCGGGCGCCCTTGGAGTGCTGGCCGACTTGCTGGACGCCCGGGGAGAGGCTCGGTCGGCTGCCGATGCCAGGGAGGCGGCAGCCGGAGTGGCCCTAGCCAGCCTGCCACCGACCGATCCGCCCACGACAACGCTGCGACACTTATCGGACTGCCTGGCCTGGGGATCAATCGACGGTCTAGACCTTCTCACCGAGATGCCCGACGCCTGGCTGGGTGGGGGAATCGAAGTGCACGGCCTGGCCACTCCCCACGGCCGCCTGGGCTACGCCGTGCGCTGGCACGGCGACCGGCCAGCCCTGCTGTGGGAACTGGACCGTTGGGACGACCGGCCGGTGGTCCTCCGGGTCCCCGGACTGGACACCGCCTTCTCGACCGATGAGCCGACCGGCGAGGCCCTCCTGGCCGCCCCGGCCGGTCGGGTTCCGCCTCGGTCGGCAGCGGCGTCCCCGCCCGACGGGGGAGAGTTCTTCTAGGGTCGCCCCATGGCCGGTCGGAACCGCATGCGGGCGGCCCTGCGTGGCAAGGCCCCGGGGCTGGTCGCCGAACGCCAGATGTGGGAGGCCGGGCACGCCGTGGTGGCCGGCATGGACGAGGTGGGGAAGGGCGCCTGGGCCGGGCCCCTGACCGTGGCCGCCGTGGTCCCCGCTCGGACCCGGCGAATCACCGGCGTCCGCGACTCCAAGATGCTGACCGAGCCAGAGCGGGAGGCGCTGTACGACCGGATCACCGGCTGGGCCGAGGCGTGGGCCGTCGGGCACGCCTCCAACAATGAGTGCGATGACCTGGGCATGTCCGAGGCCCAGCGACTGGCCGCCCGGCGAGCCCTTAATGGCTTGGGCCGAGAGGTGGACCGGGTGCTCCTGGACGGCCGCTGGGACTTCGTGGGCGGCGGCCGGGCTCGCACCATCGTGCGGGGGGATGCCATCAGCCTGTCGATCGCCGCCGCCTCGGTGGTGGCCAAGGTAACCCGGGATCGGATTCTGCGGGAAGCCGACCGACGGTTCCCGGGGTTCGGGTTCGCCGCCTCCAAGGGCTACCCCAGCCCAGTACACAGGGCGGCTCTGCGCGAACGAGGGGCAACCACCTACCACCGGAGGTCCTGGTCGTTCATGGCCGACCTCCCACCGGTGGGGGAGCCGCCCCGGAGCCGGGCCGACGCCCCGACCCGCCTCTTCTGATCCGCCCGCGTCGGTTCGGGCGCCGCGTCGCTACCGTGCGGCCCGTGCAGCGCACCATCCGACTCCTGTGGCTCCTCGTGGGCTGGACGGCCGTGGTGTGGGTCGGCCGCCTCCGCAACGTCCTGGGAGAGGACGGGCTGACCGCGGGGGCCCGGGCGTGGCGGATCCTGATCGCCGTGGTCTTCCTGGTGGCCGCCGCCCTGGTCGCCACCCTGCCCCTCGGCCTCTGGCACCGGCGTCCCCTGGGTTCGACCCGCTTGGTGTCCGTCTTCTGCCTGTGGACGATCGTCTTCTGGGCCGTGCGGGGTGGTGGCCTCCTGTTCGCCGAGCACGAGGCGGGATTCAAGGTCGCTCACACGATGCTGGCTCTCGTTTCCATCGGTCTGGCCGTACTCCTCCAACGGGCCGACCGGGCCGTGGGCCACGGCGCCCCCGTCGACGACCGCTAGCCTCACCGGCTTATGGGCCAGCCGATCACCGTCGTCGAGAAGCCGTCGTCCCGAACCGGGGTCGTCCGGTACGAGACCAACCGTGCCCTGACCGGTATGGGCCACGAGCGCTACCGGGCCGGTGACGAGATCCTGGGCGCTGCCCCGGCTGACGAGCTGGCCCGTCGCCTTTTCGACCGAGGCGGGATCGCCGGAGTCCACGTGAACGGCAACGTGGTCACTGTCGAGCTGACCGAAGCCGAAGCCGAAGCCGAGGGCATTGACGAGGTCATCGCCAGCCTCTACCTGTACTGGGTGGAGGGCGTCGAGGTCCCGAGCGACGACGAGCTGATGGGCGCCGACGGCTGACGCCTCACGGCAGGCCGTCCGTTGGCGTTGGATGACTGTCGGCTGATCGTGCACGACGAGGTGGGCGTCGGGCCGCACCCGACGCCGTGGCCGGAGGACGACCGGCTGGACCCACAGTTACTGGCCGCCGGGGATCGGCGCAACGTGGCCGACCGCTACCGGTACTGGAAGCTCGAGGCCATTGTCGAGGACCTGGACGGACGTCGTCACCCCTTCCATGTGGCGGTGGAGAACTGGGAACACGACCTCAACATCGGCACGGTGGTCCGCAACGCCAACGCCTTCCTGGCTGCCGGGGTCCACATCGTGGGTCGCCGCCGTTGGAACCGTCGGGGGGCCATGGTGACCGACCGCTACCAGCACGTGGCCCATCACCCGACGGTGGAAGATCTGGTGGAATGGGCCGACGGGCATGACCTGCCCCTGGTGGGGATCGACAACCTCCCCGGCTCGGTGCCCCTCGAGGAGACCGGACTGCCTGAGCGGTGTGTGCTGGTATTCGGGCAGGAGGGCCCCGGCCTCTCGGAGGCCGTCCGGGCCGCGGCGACTGCGATCTGCTCCATTGCCCAGTACGGCTCCACCCGGTCCATCAACGCCGGGGTGGCTTCGGGCATCGCTATGCACGCTTGGATTCGCCAGCATGCAGGGCAGCCACCGACCTGACCCTCCGCTCTCCCGGGCGCCCTTGCCAGTATCGAACAAATGTTCGATACTGAAGCGTGGCCCGGCCCTTCCCGCTTCCCGCCTCCCTGCTGGCCGAACCCGAGCCCTTCGACGACCTGTTCCCGGGGGAGCGGACCGTCCCCGTCCCGGTCGGCGATCGGCCCGTGGTCCCGCTGGACGAGGTGGTCCGTCGGATCCGGCCCACCGCGCCAGCCGCCGACCAGACCCTCCCGGTGTTGCCTGCCCTGGTCGGCCTGTTCCCCAACGGGTTGCGGCGGGGGAGCACGGTAGGCGTGTCGGGAAGCGGGGCCCGCTCGCTGGCCGTAGCCCTGATGGTCCGAGCTGTGGCAACCGGATCGTGGGTCGCGGTGGTCGGGGACCCGGATCTGGGTCTGGCCGCGGTGGCCGAACAGGGCCTGGCCCTGGAGCGTCTGGTGGTCGTGGATCAACCGGATCTGGCGGGGTGGGTGGCGGTGGTGGCCACCCTCGTCGGGGCACTCGACCTCGTTCTGGTGGCACCCCGGCATCGGATCGGGGTGGGCGACGCCCGGCGGCTGGCCGCCCGCTGCCGTGAGCGGGGCTCGGTGCTGGTCCACCGGGGCGACGGATCGTGGCCGGCCCGTCCGGACCTGAGCCTGGCCATCGAACGGGCCGCCTGGATGGGGCTGGATGGGGGGTACGGACGGCTGCGGGTCCGTCAGGCCAGGATCGTCGCGTCGGGCCGGGGGCTCCCCCCGGCCGGCCGTCGGGTCGACCTCTTCCTGCCGGGACCCGACGGGGTACCGGCAGGCCCGTGACCCCGGGTCTTCGGACCCTGGTGGTCCGGTGTCCCGATTGGCCGTTGACCGTCCAGGGCGTCGGGCCGGGTGAGCCGGCCCTGGTGTTGTCCGCCGGACAGGTCGCGGCCACCACAGTGGCCGCCCGACGGGCCGGAGTGGTCCGGGGGCAGCTAAGGCGAGAAGCCCAGTCCCGGTGTCCCGGCGTCCGGGTACTGGAGCGGGACGAGGCCCGGGAAGCTCGCTGCTTCGAGGGTGTGGTGTCGGCCCTCGGGGCGGTCACCCCGTGGGTGGAGGTGCAACGTCCCGGGATTTGTGCCTTCGGTGTCCGGGGACCGGTCGGCCTGTTCGGCGGGGAGGTGGGTCTGGTGGACCGGACGGCGCAGGTGGTGGCGGTGGCCCTGGGCGCTGTCGCTAGGTCGGCCGATGCCCACCCGGGGTGCCGGATCGGGCTGGCCGACGGGGCGTTCACCGCCGATCTGGCCGCCCGGTCAGCGGCCGGGGGGTCTCTGGTGGTCCCCTCCGAGGGAAGCCCGGCCTTCCTGGCCCCGCTTCCTGTTTCGGTGCTGGGCCGGCCCGGGTTGGCCGACGTGTTGGTCCGCCTCGGGCTGGTCACCCTGGGGGCCTTCGCGGCTCTCCCAGCTGCAGACGTCCTGGCCCGTTTCGGCTCCGAGGGCCGTCACGCCCACCGCCTAGCCTCCGGGATTGATGAGCGCCCGTCTGGGGTCCGCCCTACCCCGCCGGACCTGGCGGTCTCGGCAGCGTTCGACCCGCCGGTCGACCGGGTGGATCGGGCCGCCTTCGCCGCCCGAGCCCTGGCCGGCGACCTCTACGAGCAGTTGTCGGGACGGGGGTTGGCCTGTACCCGGGTGGTGGTGGAGGCGGAGACGGAGCACGGGGAGCGGTTGGCCCGACGGTGGCGGGACGAGGGAGTGCTGGGGCCGGGTGCGGTGGCCGACCGCGTCCGGTGGCAACTCGAGGGCTGGCTCCACGGGCCGCCGGCCGTCCGCCCCTCGGCGGGGATTGTCAAACTGATGCTGGTTCCGGACGAGGTGGTGCCGGCCACCGGCCGGCAACCGGGGTTCTGGGGCGGGGCCTCGGCAGCCGATGAGCGGGCAGCCCGGGCCTGCTCCCGGGTGGAGGGCTTGCTGGGTCCCGGATCGGTGCGGGTGCCGGTGTGGCGGGGAGGTCGGGACCCAGCGGACCGCCTAGCCCTGGTGCCGTTCGACGGCCGGCAGGCCGACGGGTCCGTGGGAGCCGGTCGGGTGATCGGCCGTGCTGAGTGGCCCACGGGGACGGATCGGATCGTGGGTCCCCCCGACGGTGACCCCCCGTGGCCGGGGGCGTTGCCCAGTCCCTCGCCGGCAGCCGTCCACGCCACCCCAGTGGCCGTCCGGGTGCTCGACGCGGCGAGACGCCCGGTGGTCGTGGACGGTCGGGGAACACTGTCGGGGCTACCGCACGTCTTGGTGCCGGACGGGGGCCCGGACCTCCGTATAACCGCCTGGGCCGGGCCATGGCCGGTTGACGAGCGCTGGTGGGATTCGCTGCGCCGTAGGCGGCGGGTCCTCCTCCAGGTGGTGGCAGACGACGGGACGGCCCGGCTGCTGGTCCTGGAGGTGGGGCGGTGGGCTATCGCCGCGACCTACGACTGAGCGGTGACCGGACGGGATAGACGGGGTAGGTTCCCGCCCACCCCGACGACCCGTGCGGATCGTCGACCGGAAGACGGAGGCGACGGTGTCCGAACGAGAGGAGATGGACTGGGTCCGCTACGGGACCGCGGTGCGCGAGCTGGCCCAGATGGTGGCCGACGACGGCTACCGGCCCGACATGATCCTGTCCATCGCCCGGGGTGGTCTCTTCGTGGCCGGTTCTCTGGGCTATGCCCTGGCCGTCAAGAACCTCTATGTGATGAACGTGGAGTACTACACCGGGGTCGATGAGCGGCTGGACATTCCGGTGATCCTCCCGCCGTACGTTGATTGGGTGGATCTGGGTGACCAGCGCATCCTGATCGTCGACGACGTTGCCGACACCGGCCACACCCTGGCCTTGGTCCGCGAGACGGCGCTGGCCCAGGTGGCCGAAGTCCGGGAGGCGGTGCTCTACCAGAAGCCGCAGTCGATGGTCGACTGCCAGTATGTGTGGTGTCACACCGACAGGTGGATCAACTTCCCGTGGTCTACCGAACCTCCGGTGGTCGACCTCGAGGGAGCTGGAACGAGCGTCCTGGACGCCTGACTCCACCGTCGGTGTCCCCGACGAACGACCTCAGGCGTGGATAGGGGCCCGGTCGGCCGACCACTCCACGGTCCGCTCCAACTGGCCACCCACCGACATCAGCCGGTCCTCCCGGCCGTAGGCCGCCACCAGCTGAACCCCGACAGGTAGGCCGTCCGAGGAGCCGAGGGGCAGAGAGATGGCCGGCTGTCCTGACGTATTGAACGGCGAGGTGAATAGCGAGTAGGGGATGGACGCCCGGGATCCCCGGACCGGGTCGTCGTCGCTGGGTGTGAGCTCGCCGAGCCGTGGTGGGGGCAGGGCGGTGGTCGGGGTGAGTAGGAGGTCGAAGTCCTCCCACCAGGCGGCCATGCTCCGGCGCCAGCGACCGATGATCCCCTGGGCCCGGAGATAGTCGGGGGCGGTCCAGTCTCGGCCGCGCTCGGCCAGGAACCAGGTTCCCGGCTCCACGTCGTCGGCGGTCACCTCCCGGCCCAACTGCTCGCCCAGGGTCATCAGGCTTACCACGGCACCGGTCGACCAGTGAACGGTGAAGGCCCACGCCAGGTCGTTCATCTGGCTGAGCTGGGTGAACGCCTCGGGTCGCGACTCCACCACCTGGTGGCCCAGGTCGGACAGCAGGTCGGCGGTCCGACGGGTTGCCCCTTCGCAGTCGGCGTGGGTAGGCACCCGGTGGTTGTCGGCCATAAGCCCGATGCGGAGGCGTCCCGGGTCAGTGCCGACTCGCTCCGCGTAGGGTCGTCCATGGTCCGGCGCCACCACGCCGTCGCCCGGGAACGGGATGGCACAGGCATCCAGGATGGTCGCTGTGTCGCGCATGGTGTGGCAGACCACGTGCTGGCAAGAGAGGCTCCACTCCTCGCGCGGCCCCTGGGACACCCGTCCCCGTGAGGGCTTAAGCCCGACCAGGCCGCACATGGCGGCCGGGATACGGATCGAACCGCCGCCGTCGCTGGCGTTAGCCGCAGGCACCATGCCGGTCGCCACGGCGGCGGCCGCCCCTCCGGACGAGCCACCAGTGCTGTACCCGGTATTCCACGGGTTCCGGCACGGCCCGGTGGACGTCGGTTCGGTGGTGGCCACCAGGCCCAACTCCGGGGTGTTGGTCCGGCCGACGATCACGAACCCGGCCTCCTTGTACCGAGTGACCAGGTTGGCGTCTTCGTCGGCGGTGAAACCGGCGTCCTTCAGGGCCTGGACACCGCCGTGGTGGGGTTGCCCGGCTTCGGTGGCCCACAGGTCCTTAATGAGCATGGGAACGCCCCGGAACGGTCCGTCGGGAAGGTCGGGGGAGGCGGCCAGAGCTAGCGCCTGGTCGAACTGCCGGTGGATGACAGCGTTGATCTCGCCGTCTAGGCGCTCAATGCGGTCGATGGTGGCCTGCACGGCCTCGACCGGCGAGAGTTGCCCATCGCGGATCAGGGCAGCCAGGCCGACAGCGTCGACCTGGGCCAGCTCGTCTTCGGGGAGGGAGCCGCCAGTCATGGCGCCGGACCGTACCGGCGGGCCGACCGGCAGGCCGTGTCGGGCTCAGTCGTCGCCGGCCCGCTCCAGGTAGTTGTAGACGGTGAAGCGGCTGACCCCAAGAGCCTCGGCCACATCCTCCACCGACTTACGGAGCGTGAAGGCCCCCCATTCGTTCAGGAGGGCCACCGCCTCCTGCTTCTGGGCCCGGTCCATCTCCGAGCGCGGTATTCCCATCTCGCGCTCGACGGCCAGCAGCAGGGTGTCCAGGGCATCATGGAGGTCGGGCCGTCTGAGACCGCCGACCAGCTCACCCTCCCAAAACAGGGGGAGATCGGCCTCTGTGACCCGTTCAGCGTCGTGGACGGTGGCTCCCAGCGCATCGGCGATCGGCTGAATGGCCTCAATCAGGGGGTGGACGGGGCTGGCCACAGGGGAACCCTAGCCAACTTCCAGAAGTTGACAAAATGTTGACGCGAGCCCGATGGGACGGCAGCATGGAGGGGTGACGGTCACAATCGCGCGCACGCTCAATGCCGCCTGTGCGGCTCTGGCCGCTGACCCGGGGGCGCTGGTTCTGGCAGGCGGAACAGACCTCATGGTCGAGGTCAACCGCGGCGGCCGCACGGTCGGCGACGTGGTGGTCATCGACCGGGTTCCCGAACTGCAGGGATGGGACCGCGAGGGAGACGTGCTGCGTTTGGGAGCATCGTTGACCTACGCCGAGATGGCCGATCCGGCGCTCGCCTCGTTGGTCCCGGCCCTCGCCCAGGCTGCTCGGACCGTCGGCTCACCGCAGATCCGGGCCGCTGGCACCATCGGCGGCAACCTGGCCACCGCATCACCAGCCGGCGACACCCTGCCCGTGCTGGCCGCCCTGGACGCAGAGGTGGAGATCCGGTCGCACCAGGGCCATCGGACGGTTCCCCTCGACGAGTTCGTGATCGGTGTCAAGGCCAACGACCTGGCCCCGGGCGAGCTGATCGCCGCCGTCCGGGTCCCCGTACTGGACGGACCTCAGGAGTTTCTTAAGGTCGGACCGCGTAACGCCATGGTCATCTCGGTGGCCTCTCTGGCCCTCGTGGTCGACCGGGTCGGACGCACCGTCCGGGTGGGGCTGGGATCGGTGGCCCCGGTGCCCCTGCGGGCCATTGAGGCCGAGGTGATGATCGCTGCCCGCCTTGACTGGGCGGGAGGTCGGTCGCCGACGATCCACGACGTCGAGCGGTTCGCCGAGTTAGTGGCCGACGCCACCCGGCCTATCGACGACCACCGGGGATCGGCCGACTATCGACGCCACTCGGTCGGGGTATTGGCCCGTCGGGCCCTGGTCCGGGCCTTCGGGGAGCCGACGCCGTGATCGGCCCGTACGGGCTGACCGTCAACGGCCGCCGCCACGAGGTGGTTGACGGGTGGGTCGGCGAGAGCCTGCTGTTCGTGCTTCGGGAGCGACTGGGCCTCCCGGGGTCCAAGAATGCCTGCGAAGAGGGCGAGTGCGGCTCCTGCACGGTGCGACTGGACGACCGGCTGGTGTGCAGTTGCCTGGTGTTGGCCGCCGCGGCTGCTGATCGTTCAGTGACCACCGTGGAGGGGTTGTCAGCCGGCCATGAGGCCGGCGGGCCGCTGTCCGACGTCCAGCAGGCCTTCGTGGATGCCGGTGCAGTCCAGTGCGGCTTCTGCACCCCCGGCCTGCTCATGGCGGTGGACGACCTCCTCGATCACGACCCCGACCCTGACGACCTCACCGTCCGGGAAGCCATCAGCGGGAACCTCTGTCGCTGCACCGGCTACGGACGCATTCTGGACGCCGTGGACCGCGCAGCCTTGGCCCGACGGGAGGCCCGGACATGAGTGCCGTGTCGACGACCCTGGCCGGTGGTCGGACGCGCGCTGCCGGGATCGGCGAGAGCGCCCCCCGGCCGGACGGAGTTCCCAAGGTCACCGGTGAGTTCGCTTTCTCGAGCGACCTCTGGCACGACCGGATGCTGTGGGGGGGGACCCTGAGATCGCCCCACCCGTCAGCCCGGATCCGGTCCGTCGATATCGGCCCGGCTGTGGCCATGACCGGGGTCCACGCCGTCCTGACCCACGAAGACGTTCCCGGTGCGGCCACCTACGGCCTGGACCACCCCGACCAGCCGGTCCTGGCTGCCGGCGTGGTCCGTTACGCGGGCGAGCCGGTAGCCATCGTGGCCGCCGACCACCCGGAAACGGTCCGTCGGGCCCTGGCCGCCATCGTGGTCGACTACGAGATCACCGAGCCCCTGGTCGACCCGTCCCTGGCCGAGGCGGCGCCGCCCATCCACCCCGATGGGAACCTGCTTCGTCGCATCCACCTCCGCCACGGAGATCCGACAGCCGCCGACCGCCACGATCTGGTGGTCGTCGAGGGGACGTACGAGGTGGGCATGCAGGACCAGGCCTTCCTAGGCCCGGAGTCTGGCCTTGCCGTGCCGGCTGAGGACGGAGGCGTCGAGCTATACGTGGCCACCCAGTGGCTCCATGTGGACCGGGACCAGGTGGCGGCCTGCCTAGATTTGGATCCCGGATTGGTGCGCTTGACCCTGGCCGGGGTGGGCGGGGCATTCGGTGCCCGTGAGGACCTGAGCCTCCACGTCCACCTGTGCCTGTTGGCCCTGCGCACCGGCCGCCCGGTGAAGATGGTCTACGGCCGGGAGGAGAGCTTCCACGGACACGTGCACCGCCACCCAGCCAAGCTCTGGTATCGCCACCACGCAGCGGCTGACGGGACGCTGATCCGTGTGGAGGCCCGGCTGCTGTTCGACGGAGGGTCCTACGCTTCGTCAAGTGGAGCGGTGATCGCCAACGCCACCTGCTTCGCCGCTGGGCCCTACCGGGTGCCGTCGGCAGACGTGGAGGGCGTTGTGGTTCGGACCAACAACCCACCCTGTGGCGCCATGCGGGGCTTCGGCGCCGTCCAGACCTGCATGGCCCACGAGGCCCAAATGGACCGCCTGGCCGTGGCCCTGGGGATGGACCCCGTCGACCTGCGACTACACAACGCTCTGACCCCAGGTGACCGGCTACTCACTGGACAGGTGGTGACCGGGGCTCTCCCGGTGGCTGAGGTGATCCGCACGTGCGCCGGGAGTCCGTCGGCCGCCGTTCGCCCCGACGAGCCGATGTCACTGCCCGGTGGAGCCGGACGGACGGCGGACGCCACCCACGTAGTCCGGGGCGAGGCGCTGGCCGTGGGCTTCAAGAATCTCATGTTCTCCGAGGGGTTCGACGATTCCTCAGAGGCCCGGTGCGAGTTGCAGGACGGTGTGGCCACCATCACGTGTGCATGCGCCGAGGTTGGCCAGGGCTTTGTGACCCTGGCCCAGCAGATCGCCCGTGAGGTCCTGAGTGTGGAGGAGGTTGTGCTGGCCCCAGTCGAGACGGCCACCATCGGTTCGGCCGGCTCCACGTCGGCCAGCCGCCAGACCTGGATGTCCGGGGGTGCCGTCCAGATGGCCTGCGAGGAGGTCCGAACCACCCTTCTGGTCCGAGTGGCTGCCGAGTATGACGTTCCGGTGGATGACCTGGTCCTGGTCGACGGTCGGGTGTGCTCGCTGGCCGGACCCTTGGACGTAGACCTGACCGCAGTGACCATCGAGCCGGTCACCGCCGACGTGGTCTACCGCCACGCTCCGACCTCTCCATTGGATGCCGACGGGCAGGGAAACGCGCACGTGTCGTTCGCCGTCTCAGCCCACCGGGCCATCGTGGACGTCGACCCAGACCTCGGACTGGTGAAGGTGGTCGAGCTCACCACCTCGCAGGACGTGGGACGGATCCTGAACCCGATCCAGGCCCTGGGACAATTGGAGGGCGGTGCCGCCCAGGGACTGGGCCTGGCCGTCATGGAGGAGGTCCAGGTGGTTGACGGCCGGATCCGCAACGCCTCGTTCACCGACTACCTGGTGCCTACCGCTCTAGACATGCCACCGGTAGGGGTCGCCGCGCTTATCGAACAACCAGAGCCTGGGGCCCCGTTCGGGGCCAAGGGGATCGGGGAGCCGCCGACCATCTCGTCCACGGCAGCGATCGTCGCCGCCATGCGGGAGGCCACGGGACTGGACCTGCCCCGGGTACCGGTACGTCCGGCCGACATCGCCCTGGCCGACGTCGTTCCCGGAGGTGCCTGATGACCAGCCGGACCCCCGACGCTCCTCGTATCGACGGCGACCGACTGCTCCGCCGGATCGAGGCACTGGCCACCATCGGGCCCATCGACGGCGGGGGCTCCTGCCGCCTCGCCTTGACCGACGAAGACCGGGAGGGTCGCGACCTCGTGGTGGCGTGGATGCACGACCTCAATCTGGACGTGCGAGTCGACGGAATCGGCAACGTGGTCGGCGTGCGGCCCGGTCGGACTGACGGCCCACCGGTGATGACCGGAAGCCACATCGACACCGTCCGTACCGGAGGCCGCTACGACGGGAACCTCGGGGTGCTGGCCGGCCTGGAGGTCATCGAGACCCTCGAGCAGCAGGGCATCCAAACCGAGAACCCGTTCGCCGTGGCCTTCTTCACCGACGAGGAAGGCTCCAGATTCCCCCCCGACATGCTGGGGAGTCTCGTCTACGTCGGCGGGATGGCCGTAGAGGAGGCCCTGGACATTGTGGGCATCGACGGTGCAGTCGTCGGCGAGGAACTGGACCGCATTGGCTATCAGGGCCCGTTCCCCTGTCCTGGGCCGGCACCCCGGGCCTTTGTAGAATTACACATCGAGCAGGGTCCAGTGCTGGAAGCCGCGGGCACCACTATCGGAGCCGTTACCGGCGTCCAGGGCATCTCCTGGACCGAACTGACCGTCACCGGCCAGTCCAACCACGCCGGGACTACCCCCATGGGCCTCCGTCACGACCCGGGCTACGTAGCGGCGGCCATCGCCCACCACGTCCGGCAGATGGCAGTCCGGATGGGTGGACGCCAGGTGGCCACCGTGGGACGCCTGGAACTTCACCCCAACCTGGTCAACGTGGTGGCCGCCTCGGCATCGATGACCGTGGACCTGCGCAATACCGACGAGCAACTCCTGCGGGAGGCCGAGGCTGAACTGGCCCGAACGGTGGCCGACCTGGCGGCCAGCGAGGGCGTCGAGGTCGCTGAGCGGACCCTGGCCCGCTTCGAGCCGGTGGAGTTCGACACCCGGGTAGTTGACACGGTGGCCGGAGCGGCGGCCGACCTCGGCCACACCGTCCAACGGATGCCTTCGGGCGCTGGTCACGACGCCCAGATGATGGCCCGCGTCTGCCCGACCGGCATGGTCTTCGTACCCAGCCGCGACGGCATCAGCCACAACCCGGCCGAGCACACCGACCCCGAACACCTGGTTGCCGGGGCCAACGTGCTCGTGCGAACCCTGCTGGCCCTGGACGCCTCCGACCTGACGGGCCCCGGATCGAGAGGCACAGCGTGAGCCGCTTCGTGACCATCGGTGCAGCACAGATGGGCCCCATCCAGCGTTCCGACACCCGACCGGAGGTGGTGGAGCGGCTCCTGGCTCTGCTACACCGCGGTGCCGACGCTGGCTGCGACCTGGTGGTGTTCCCGGAACTGGCCCTGACCACGTTCTTCCCCCGCTGGTGGGTCGACGACCTGTCCGAGGCCGACCACTTCTACGAGACCGAGATGCCTGGTCCCGAGACCCGCCCCCTGTTCGACGAGGCCAAGCGACTGGGCGTGGGCTTCCACTTGGGTTACGCCGAGCTGACCCCGGACGGTCACCGGTACAACACGGCGATCCTGGTCGAGCGGGATGGCACCATCGTCGGTCGGTATCGCAAGGTGCACCTTCCAGGCCACGAGGACCACGAGCCATGGCGGGCCTTCCAGCACCTGGAGCGCTACTACTTCGAGCCCGGAGACGGCTTCGCTGTCCACGGTGCCTTCGGCGGAGTAGTCGGCATGGCCATCTGCAATGACCGGCGTTGGCCCGAGACCTACCGGGTCCTCGGCCTCCAGGGCTGTGAGCTGGCCCTCATCGGCTACAACACGCCGATCCACTATGCCCCCGACCCGGGCCAGGATCGGCTCCAGGGCTTCCACAACCGCCTGGTGCTCCAGTCGGGCGCATACCAGAACGGGATGTGGGTGGTCGGCGTGGCCAAGGCCGGGGAGGAGGAGGGCTGTGCCCTGCTGGGCGAGAGTGCCATCATCGGCCCGTCGGGTGAGGTCCACGCCACCTGTACCACCGAGGGCGACGAGCTTGCCGTAGCTCGCGTCGACCTGGACCTGTGTGCCGATTACAAGGAGACCCTGTTCGACTTTGAGCGGTACCGACGCCCCGAGGTATACGGCGCCATCACCGGGCAGCGGGGGCCGTTGGTTCCCGAAGGGATTCGGAAGGCACGGGTCGGGGAGCCCGAAGCGTCCGACGACACCGGGGAGGAGCGCCTGTGACCACCTTCGATCTGAACGGCCGGACGGTTGAGGCATCCGCCGACCACCCGCACCTACTGGCCGCTCTCCGCGACGAACTGCGGGTGACCTCGCCCAAGGATGGTTGTGCACCGTCCGGGCAGTGTGGCTGCTGCACTGTCCTGCTGGACGGAAAGGCCCGCGTGGCCTGCCAGACGTCCATGGAGAGGGTTGAGGGGGTGGCCGTCACCACCGTTGAGGGGCTGACGGGTGAGGAGCGGGAGCAGTACGCCACGGCCTTCGCCGCCCACGGGGCCCTGCAGTGCGGCTTTTGTACCCCGGGCATCGTCATGCGGGCCAAGGCACTGATCGACAGGAAGGGTGAGGCGCTGACCCGCGAGGAGGCGGCCCGGCACCTGGGTGGCCATCTGTGCCGCTGCACCGGCTACGTGAAGATCCTGGACGCCGTGGAATCCCTGGCCTCGGGAGACATCCCTGTACCCCTGCCCCGGGGTGGCGTGGGTTCCCGTGGCGTGAAGGTCGAGGCGAGCGAGTTAAGTCTCGGCGACCGACCGTTTATCGATGACTTGGCCCCCGACGGCCTGCTGCATGCAGCCCTGCGCTTGGCTGACCACGCCCGGGCCGACATAGTGAGCATCGACACCGCGGCCGCCGAGGAGGTCAACGGAGTTCACCGGGTCCTTACCGCAGCGGACGTCCCAGGCGCTCTCCGGGTGGGCATCATCCACACCGACTGGCCGGTCATGATCCCCGAGGGGGGACGCACCTCCTACCTGGGAGATGTGCTGGCCGTGGTGGTGGCCGACGACCGCGAGACAGCTCGAGAAGCCGCCGCCCTAGTGACCGTTGAGCAGGTTCCTCGGACCGTCTACAGCGACCCCGTAGTGGCCCTGCAGGCCGACGAGGACGCTGTGTGGGAACTGGATGGCAACGTGCTGTCCGTCTCCACCTACTCCCGGGGCGACGTAGAGGCGGCCCTGGCCGACTCGGCCCACGTAGTCGAGGAGGTCTTCCAGACCCAGCGCATCGAGCATGCCTTCGTGGAACCCGAGTCGACTCTCGCCGTACCCACCGATGACGGGCTTTACATGTACTCCGGTGGCCAGGGGGTATGGGACGACCGCAACCAGGTCGCCTCGGTGCTGGGAATCGATACCGGACGCATCACCGTTGAGTTGGTATCCAACGGCGGGGCGTTCGGCGGTAAGGAGGACATGTGTAACCAGGCCCACACGGCGTTGGCCGCCTGGCTGCTGCAACGCCCGGTTCGGTGCACGCTTTCCCGCGAGGAGTCGCTCCTCATGCATCCCAAGCGCCACCCCATCCGGATGGCCTATCGGGCGGGTTGCGACGCCGACGGGAAGCTAACCGGTCTGTGGGCCCGAATGATCGGCGACTCAGGGCCCTACGCGTCGGTGGGCATGAAGGTGTTGGAACGGGCCGCCGGCCATGCCAGCGGCCCCTACGTTTTGCCCACCATCGACGTGGAGTCCACGGCGGTCCGCACCAACAATCCAGTTGGCGGAGCGTTCCGGGGATTCGGGGCCAACCAGGCACAGTTCGCCATGGAAGGAGTCATGGATCGCCTAGCCGAGCAGGTTGGGATCTCGGGATGGGAGATCCGTAGCCGCAACGTTGTGACCCCAGGCGCCGTCTGGGGCCCCGGCCAGATCATGGACGACGGCTGCCTCGGCGCCCGGGCCTGTCTGGACGAGGTGAAGGCTGCATACGACGAGGCGGTGGCCGACGGCCGACCGGTCGGCCTGGGCCTCGGACTCAAGAACTCGGGTTTGGGAAACGGCTTCAAGGAGGTCGCCCGAGCCGTCGTCCGGTTCACCGGGGACGGCCGGGTGGAGGTCCGGCACTGCTGGACCGAGATGGGCCAGGGTGTTCACACGGTCGCCCTGCAGGTAGCTGTCGAAGAACTGGGCGTTGACCCGGAGACCGTGGACGTCATCGTGGACACCACCCGCGAATTGGGTGCCGGCCAGACCACGGGCAGCCGGGGCACCTTGATGGGCGCTGGCTCGGTGGCCGACGCCTGCCACAACGCCCTGGCCGACGGCTGCCGTCCGGACGTGGACTACGAGGGCGAGTACCGGGTGGACTGGACCAACTCGATGAATGACGGCCTAGAGAATCCCGTCATCCACTCCACCTTCGGCTACGCGGCCCAGATGGTGGTTCTGGACCCGGAGACTGGCCTAGTGGACTGCGTGGTGGCCGCCCATGACGTGGGCCGAGCCGTTAACCCCCTGATGTGCGAGGGGCAGGTCGAGGGGGCGGTCCACATGGGCCTCGGCTACGCCCTGACCGAGGGCTTCCCGACCGACGCCGACGCCCGTCCCCGGAACGAGACTCTACGAAGCCTCGGCATCATCCGACCCAAGGACATGCCGGAGGTCGACGTCCGGCTAATCGAGTCGCCCCAGCCCGACTCGCCCTATGGCATCAAGGGCGTGGGAGAGATCGGCCTAGTGCCGACGGCCGGTGCAGTGGCCGCCGCCCTGCACGCCCACGACGGCGAATGGCGTCACAGCCTGCCTATGGCCGACCCGGACCAGGAGGACCGTTGGGCCGCCTGGGACGGACGCTGATCCCGTGGCTGCTGTCGCTCCAACCGCCGACCAGACCCCAGGCCTGGTCTGCGCGCACCACCACCTCTACTCGGCCCTGGCTCGCGGCATGCCAACCCCGCCCCGGACACCGACCGGGTTCACCGAGATCCTGGAACTGGTGTGGTGGCGCCTCGACCGGGCATTGGACGACCAGTCGATCCGGTGGTCGGCCATGCTGGGCGCCGTGGAGGCCCTCGAACGGGGCTGCACGGCGATCATCGACCACCACGAGTCCCCGGACGCCATCGACGGCTCGCTGTCAATCATCGCCGAGGCGTGTGCCGAGGTGGGGGTGCGGGTGTCGTGTGCTTACGGGATCACCGACCGCCACGGTGCCGACGGGGCCCGGCGTGGACTGGCCGAGAACGAGCGGTTCCTCCGGGAGGGTGGCCGGGGCATGGTCGGTGTGCACGCCGGGTTCACCTGCTCCGACGAGAGCCTGGAGGCTGCGGCCGGCCTGGCCGCCGACCGGGGCGTGGGGGTCCACGTGCACGTGGCCGAGGGCCCAGTAGACGCCGGGGCGGCCGACCGGCTACGACACCTGGCCACCGACGACTGGCTCCTGATCCATGGGGTACACCTGCCCGACGACCACGGCCTGGCCGGGACCATCGTCCACAACGCCCGATCCAACATGAACAACGCCGTCGGCTACGCCCGACCCGTCCGGTTCGCCAACCCGGTGGCCCTGGGCAGCGACGGGATCGGGGCCGACATGCTCGACGAGTTCCGCGTGGCCTACGCGCGTCAGCGCGAAGACGACGTGACGGCTTCGCCCGAGGTGGCCTGGGGATGGCTGGCCACCGGCTGGGACCTGTTCCCCGAGGCGTTGGCCGACCGGGTGACCTGGACGTACGCCGATATGGACCCGTGGCGGCTGGCCTTCACCACCGACGTCGGACCCCGGACCGTGGAGGTCGATGGCCGGGTGGTCCTGGCCGATGGCCGGCCCACCCTGGTCGATGCCGACGAGGTCCGGGCCCGGGCTGCCGAGGAAGCCGCCCGCCTGCACCGTCGCCTCGAGGACGGCTGAGAGGAGCGCCCCATGACCCGTCTGGCCATCTACCTACAGGACGCCCATTCGATTCCGGACGCCATCGGCTACGTCCAGTACGCCGAGCAGCGGGGTTTCGAGGCGGTCTGGCAGGCTGATTCCCGTCTGGTTCGCGACGCCGTGGTCCCCATGGCCGCCTTCGCCGCTAGCACTGAGACCATCAGGATCGGCTCGGGCGTAGTCGACTGTTGGACCCGCAACCCGGCTCGCCTGGCCTCCACGTTCTCCACGCTTGACGACCTGGCACCCGGCCGGATAATCCTCGGCATCGGGGCCTGGTGGGAGCCATTGGCCACCAAGGTCGGTGTGCACCGACACCGGTCGCTGAAGGCCATGAGGGAGACCGTCGAGGCCTGTCGTGCCCTGCTGGCCGACGAAACGGTGACCTACGACGGCGAGTTCGTGCACCTCGACGGGGTCGAGCTGGATTACGTGTACCAGGAACGCCGACCCAAGGACGTCCCGATCTACATCGGAGCCACCGGCGACCGGATGCTGGAGTTGACCGGCGAGATTGCCGACGGGGTAGTCCTGAACTACCTGGTGTCGCCGGAGTACAACCGGCGGGCCATGGACCGCCTGGCCGACGGTGCGGCCCGAGCCGGCCGGTCGGTGGACGACCTAGATCGACCGCAACTGGTGGTCTGCTCGGTGGCCGAAACTCGCGCCGAGGCCCTGGACGGAGCCCGCCTCATGGTCACCCAGTACCTAGGCCAGCAACCCCACATCATGAAGGCCTCCGGTGTGCCCGAGTCGCTCCTCGAGGAGATCGGACGAGTACTGACCTGGCCGGCCACCCACGAACAGGTGGAGGCCGCATCGAAGCTGGTTCCCGACGAGATCGTGCAGATGATCTGTGCCGCGGGCACGGCCGATGAGGTCCGAGAGAAGGTGGCCCAGTACATGGCCGACGGGTGCACCTGCCCGATCCTTTACCCGTTGGGGCCCGACGTCCGCCTGATGATCGACGTCTTCGCCGACTGGACGCCGTGATCGCGCTGGACACGCGAGGCTGGACGGCATGAGCCCCCGCCTCGTCCTGCGTGGTGCCCGCCATCCGGGTGACGTGGCCGTTGCCGACGGCCGGATCGTGGCCGTGGGAACAGTGCCCGCCGAACCTGGCGACGAGGTGGTGCGGTGCGAGGGCGATGTGGTCACCGCAGGCCTCGTGAACACCCACCACCACCTATATCAGTGGATGACCCGCGGTCGGGCCGTGGGGTGCAACCTCTTCGACTGGCTGGTCGAGTTGTACCCAGTGTGGGGCCGGCTGTCGGTGGAGGACGTGCGGGCTGCCGCTCTGGTCGGCCTCGGCGAGTTGGCGGCCACCGGATGCACCACAGCGTCCGACCACCACTACCTCGTTCCCCGTGGCGACGACACGGTGTTCGACGCCATCGTGGATGCCGCCGGCGAGGTTGGCCTTCGATTGCATCTCTCCCGGGGCTCGATGGACCTAGGGGAGAGTCTGGGTGGGCTGCCTCCGGACCACGTGGTGGAAGACCGAGACGCCATCCTGGCCTCCACTGAATCGGTTATCGCCCGCCACCACGACGGTGAGATGGTTCACGTCACGGTGGCACCGTGCAGCCCCTTCTCGGTCACCCCCGGGTTGATGGTGGAATCGGCAGAGCTGGCCCGACGCCACGGGTTACGGCTCCACACCCACCTCTGTGAGACGGTCGAGGAGCAAGAGCACTGCCTGGAGCGGTTCGGTCGCCGACCAGTTGAAATGCTGGACGAGTGGGGTTGGGTGGGCGACGACGTGTGGCTGGCCCACGGAATCCACATAGACGATGGCGAGATGGCCCGGCTCGGAACCGCCGGCACGGGGGTGGCCCACTGCCCCTCGTCCAACGCCCGCGTCGCGGCGGGTATGTGTCGAGTCACCGACCTCCGGGCCGCCGGATGTCCCGTGGGCCTAGGGGTAGACGGCGTTGCCTCCAACGAGGTGGGAGGCCTATTCGGTGAATTGCGCCAGGCTCTCTACACGGCCCGGCTCCGAGAACTCCGCCCGGACGCGCTGATGCCGGCCGACGTGGTGGAGATGGGCACCCGCGGAGGCGCCCGGTGTCTCGGCTTAGACGACTTGGGATCGGTACAGGTCGGAATGCGGGCCGACCTAGCCGTCTGGCCGGGTGACGATCTGGGTGACATCGCTGATGCACTGACGGCCCTCGTGCTCGGTCCAGACCGCAGGGTCCGGCACCTCTTCGTTGAAGGGCGGGCGGTGGTGGCTGACGGCCTGCTGTTGGGCACCGACCTGGCGGAGGCGCACCGTGACTTGGCTGGGCATGCCCGTCGCCTCTGGGAGGCCTGAGGGGCCAACACAACGGTCGGTCCGATGGGCCATGATGTGGTCGTGGAGATTTCCGCCGAGTTCACCATCGAACCGTTCGTCGAGGGAGCGCCCGGACCTCATGTCCGGGCGGCAATCGACGTGGCCGAGGCCGCCGGCCTGGCCGTCGACGTGGGGCCCTTCGGGACGGCGGTAAGCGGCGAATCCGAATCGGTGCTGGAGACCGTCGACGCCGTCGTCCGGGCGGCCATCGACCACGGTGCCACCAGGGTGTCGCTGCAGTTGACGGTGACCTGACGCCAAGGTGACACGGGCCGCATCGGCGTCTACCCTTCGCGGCTGGCAGACAGTAGGGCTGCCGTCCGTGCCGTCGGTTTGCGATGGGACGGTTTGATCTATTCCATGACATGGAGGGGACAATGTTTCAACGTGCACGCGTTTTGCTCGCGTTGCTGTTGGGCTTCTCGCTGATCGCCGGGGCTTGTGGCTCCGATGATGGCGACGATGCTGCACCGGCGGCCACTACGGCTGCACCGGCGGCCACGACGGCTGCACCGGCGGCCACTACGGCTGCACCGGCGGCCACGACGGCGGCGCCCGCTGCTGAAGAGGCTGCTGCGGATTCGTCTGATGCGATCAAGTTGCCGATTCACAACTGGTCGTCCCAGATCGCCGGCGTTTACGCCGTTGGTGCGATCCTGGAGTCGACGGGTAACTCGGTGGAGTACATCTCAGCGGATTCGACGCTGGTGTACACGTCGATGTGTGAAGGCGACATGGATCTGGTTCACGAGGTCTGGGAAGGCGCCTTTGGTGTGGCCTTCATGGAGCAGGTGGACGCAGGTTGTGTGATCGATGCGGCTACTCACGACGCGAAGACTCGTGAGGAGTGGTGGTACCCGTCCTATATCGAGGATGTGTGCCCGGGTCTGCCGGATTGGCAGGCGTTGAACGCTTGTGCCGAGATGTTCGCTACGCCCGATTCGGGCGGCAAGGGCCGCTTCTTGGGTGGTCCGGTGGACTGGTTGAAGGGCG
>CZRM01000046.1_pt1 | contig 31715 bp, 31 predicted proteins | sample 1125721 | NCBI WGS metagenome assembly CZRM01 (sample SAMEA3597868, study PRJEB11362) | Hydrothermal vent metagenome genome assembly | biome: marine hydrothermal vent biome; feature: marine hydrothermal vent; material: ocean water | place: Atlantic Ocean | collected 2010-09-19/2010-10-04 | reverse complement strand
TCCAGAACTGCCCCGAACCCGCTCGGGGAAGTTGGTAGAACTGGCCGTCCGGGCTGTGGTCGAGGGTCGGGAGGTCACCAACCTCGACGCCCTGGCCAACCCGTCGGCCCTGGACCACTTCCGGAACCTGTCCGACCTGTCCCGGTGACCGACGGGGCCCGGTCACCCGGTCGGCTCAGACGTCGCTCAACGGTATGCCCGCCAGCCGCAGGTGGTCCAGCTCGTTCACCGATCGCAAGCTGCGGTGACCCGACGACGAGGCGGCCACCCGACTGATCGCCGTGTACCGGGCCTCGAAGAACATCACCCGGTCGGTGCCCAGCACGTGGGACAGGTAGGCGGACACCACGCCCCCGTGGCACCCCACAGCCACCGTCCGTCCCGGGTTGGCGCCGATGATCCGCTCCATCCCGATCACCACCTGGTCCCGGAAGGCCTCCGGATCGTCCAGGTCCTCACCGGCCATGATGGCGCCCCACCGGGGGTCCCCTAAGGCCCGGAGGCGCTCCATGGGAACGTACTCCGGCTCGCCGGCGTCGTACTCGTTGACCAGCGGTTCGATGACCACCTCGAGGTCCAGGCGCTCGGCCAGCGGGGCCACGGTCTGGACGGCCCGGGCCTTCGGGCTGGCGTACACGGCGTCGACCGGCTCGGCCGTCGGGCCGGTACACAACCAGTCGGCCAGCGCGGCCGCCTGGCGTCGACCGAGGTCCGACAGGTCGGGGTCGGCCTCCCGGCCGGTGTCCCGGTTGTCCACGGTTGTCGGAAGGGCGTGCCGGATGAGGAGCAGTTCCATGGTCGGCCGGACGCTAGCGGTGCCCTACCCCACCGCTACCGTCGGCGCATGAAGATCGACGGCGGACTCGGCGCCGCGAACCCCACTTCCCTGTCCGGCGGACTTGCCTCCATCGGTACGTCGGCGAAGCGCCTCGAGGACGAGGGCTATGCCGGCGCCTGGACCGCCGAGACGAGCCATGACCCCTTCCTGCCGCACGTCATCGCCGCCGAGCACACCGAACGCCTCGAGTTGGGCACAGCGATCGCCGTGGCCTTCGCCCGCAACCCCATGATCCTCGCCCAGATTGGCCACGACCTACAGCGCTACAGCGACGGCCGCTTCATCATGGGGCTCGGTACCCAAATCCGGCCGCACATCACCAAGCGCTTCTCGATGGAGTGGTCGCAGCCGGCGGCAAGGATGCGCGAGTTCGTGAGTGCCATGCAGGCCATCTGGGACTGTTGGAACAACGGCACGAAGCTGGCGTTCCGCGGCGACTTCTACACCCACACCCTGATGACGCCGTTCTTCAACCCCGGCCCCAACGAATGCGGCCCGCCCAAAGTGTTCATCTCAGCGGTCGGACCGCTCATGTCCGAGGTCGCCGGTGAGGTCTGCGACGGCCTGATCTGTCACGCCTTCTCCACCGAGACGTACCTGCGCGAGGTCACCCTGCCCAGGATCGAAGCCGGCTTAGCGAAGTCCGGACGCACGATGGACGACTTCGAGATCATCGGCCCCGGTTTTGTGGTCACCGGCCCCGACGAGGAGGCCATGGCGAGGGCTGCCACGGGTATCCGCCAGCAGATCGCCTTCTACGCCTCGACTCCCGCCTACCTGGGCGTGCTTGAGATCCACGGCTGGGAAGGCCTCCACGGCGACCTCAACGCCATGTCTAAGCGGGGCGAGTGGCAAGCCATGGGCGATCTGATCGACGACGAGATGCTCGACGCGTTTGCTGTCGTCGCCGAACCCGACAAGGTGGCTGCAGAAATCCGGGCCCGTTACGGCGACTGCGTCGATCGCATGATGTTCTACGCGCTTGGAGGCGACCACGGCGCCGACTTCTGGATGCCGATCGTGGCTGACCTGGCTGCCTGAGGCGCCAGCGCTCACTACGGCCACCGGTCAAAGTCGAGGGTTCCGAAGAACCGCGACCGTTAGGTTGGAGCTATGAGCGACACCCCCGAGTTCGCCTACACCGATCTGCTGCCACTGCTGGACGACCCCTACGCCGCCACTGACTTCCGACTGCTCACCGCCGAGGGCGTCCGAACCGTCGAGGGACCGGGCGGTCGGGCCTTCCTGGAGGTCGACCCGGCGGCCATCCGCCTGCTGACGGCGACCGCCATGCGCGACATCGCCCACCTGCTGCGCTCCGAGCACCTAGCCCAGGTGGCGGCCATCTTGGACGACCCCGAGGCGTCGGCCAACGACCGCTTCGTAGCCCGGGAATTGCTGCAGAACGCCTGCATCGCGGCCGGCGGGGTGCTCCCGTCCTGTCAGGACACTGGAACGGCCATCGTGTCGGCCAAGAAGGGCGAACTGGTCCTGACCGGTGGGAACGACCGGGAGGCCATCTCCCAAGGTGTCCAGGACACCTACCTGACCTCCAACCTGCGCTACTCGCAGTTGGCACCCCTGGACATGTTCACCGAGAAGAACACGGGTACGAATCTGCCGGCCCAGATCGAGATCGAGTCAGTAGCCGGCGACGCCTACAAGTTCCTGTTCATGGCCAAGGGCGGCGGTTCGGCCAACAAGAGCTACCTCTTCCAGGAGACCAAGGCACTCCTCAACCCTGAGGGGCTGGCCGCCTTCCTGGACGAGAAGCTGCGCTCTCTGGGTACCGCGGCCTGCCCGCCATACCACCTTGCGGTGGTCATCGGTGGCACGTCGGCCGAACACACCCTTCGCACGGCCAAGTACGCCTCGGCCCACTACCTGGACCACCTGCCGACAAGCGGTAGCGAGGCTGGGCACGGCTTTCGCGACCTGGACTGGGAGCAACAGATCTTGGAGATGACCCGGGGATTCGGTATCGGAGCCCAGTTCGGTGGCAAATACTTCTGCCACGACGTCCGGGTGGTCCGCCTGCCCCGCCACGGCGCCTCCAACCCGGTCGGCATCGCCGTCTCCTGCTCGGCCGACCGCCAGGCCCTCGGCAAGATCACCTCCGACGGCGTCTTCCTCGAACAGTTGGAAGAGGACCCGGCCCGCTTCCTACCCGAGATCACCGACGAGGACCTGTCGGCCACCGTGGTGCCCATCGACCTCGACCAGCCCATGGACGCCATCCGCAACGAGCTGTCGCAGCACCCGGTCAAGACCCGGCTGTCCCTGACCGGGACCCTGGTTGTGGCCCGCGACATCGCCCACGCCCGGATGGCCGAGTTGCTGGACGCCGGACAGCCCCTCCCCGACTACCTCCGGGACCACCCGATCTACTACGCGGGACCGGCCAAGACACCCGAGGGCTACGCCTCGGGGTCATTCGGCCCGACGACCGCCGGCCGCATGGACTCCTACGTGGACCGCTTCCAGGCCGCCGGGGCCAGCCTGGTCATGCTGGCTAAGGGAAACCGGTCGCGGCAGGTCACCGAGGCGTGCGCCCGCCACGGCGGCTTCTACCTCGGATCGATCGGCGGCCCGGCGGCCCGCCTGGCCTTGGACTCCATCCGTCAGGTCGAGGTTCTCGACTACCCGGAGTTAGACATGGAGGCCGTGTGGCGCATCGAGGTCGAGAACTTCCCCGCCTTCATCGTGGTCGACGATAAGGGTGGAGACTTCTTCGATGAGGTGTCGACCCCGGTACGCCTGGACTAGGAATCCCGGACCACGGCCGTCCCAGCCGAAGGCGTCGCCTGCTCAGATGCAGTGGTTAACCAAGTGGCCGACACCCTGGATGTGGGAGTCGATCCGCTGGCCGGGCTCCAGGCACCGCCCCTGGGGGTCTCCCACGCCGGCCGGGGTTCCGGTGAACACCAGGTCCCCGGGCTGCAGGGTGCACACCTGCGACAGGTAAGACACCAACTGCTCAACGCCCACGATCATCCGGCTGGTCCGGCTGTCCTGGCGGACCTCGCCGTCCACGGCACAGCTCAGGGCCAGATCGTCACGGTTCGCGAGAAGGTCGACGGACACCACAGCAGGCCCGATCGGACCGAAGGTGTCGTGGCTCTTCCCCAGGCTGAACTGGGGCGGCTCGGCCGCCGTCTGCAGGGCCCGGTCGGAGATGTCCTGGCCCACGGTGACCCCGGCCAAGGCGTTCCACACCTCGCTCTCGGCCAGGTTCCGACAGCGACGCCCGACCACGGCCACCAACTCCACCTCGTAGTCGGTGCGGTCACCGACCACAGCCACGTCATCGGATGGGCCAACCAGACAGGACGGGAACTTCGTGAAGATGACCGGTGCTCCGGACGGTGCCCGGCCCATTTCGTCGACGTGGGCCACGTAGTTCATGCCGATCCCGAAGACGCTCCGGGGTCGCGGCACCGCCGGACCCAACCCGGCCAGGCCCACCGTCCCGTCCGGACCACCGTCCGGGCTGCCGTCAGCGCCCGTCAGATCGTTCAGTGTCGGGAGGTCGCCGAGGGCGTCCATGGGGTCAACCAAGCGACCGTCGGTGAGCCGTCCAAGGTCCCACCACCGGGCCACCGCATCGTCGCCCGGCTCCACCAGACCGTCGTCGAGGAGAACGGCCCGACCATCGCACAGGGTTCCAAGTCGGAAGGCCATGGTCGAAAAGTCTCGCCGATTCCCGATGGTTTCCCACCCCACGGGTTTCGCAAATGTCCAGGGCTGACAGCGTGGCCCTCACGCGACATGATGGGCGGGCACATACCCGGCCGTCGCTGTTGCCGGGGCCGACACACGAAGGGGGAGGCTTGACGAAGCCACATGCCGTCTGTGAAGTCGAACTGCTCAGCCGGGGGCCGGTGGAGTTCGGCGATCGGGACTATGCGATCGGAAAGGTCCGGGCGCTGTGCGAGTTGGGGCACGAACCAGTGCTTTCGGCGATGGTCAAGTTACGGCTCCGCGACGGGACCACCGACTCCCTGCCGGCCATCGCGGAGGCCACCCTGGATCTGAACGGCGTCGCCGTGCGGGCCCACGCCTCGGCCGACACCATGCCCGAGGCCATCGACCAGCTGGACCAACGCCTCAGCCGACGCCTGAGGCGCCACCGCAAGCGGTTAGAAGACCGGCGTCACGAGTCGGAGCCCGAGCCGGCCCCGACCCACCCGGGCTACGCGGACCTCCCCGCCGACGACCGGACGGTGGTCCGCCACAAGTCGCTGGCCATGCGCCCGATGAGCGTCGAGGAAGCCGCGGACGAGATGGACCTCCTGGACCACGGCTTCTACCTATACCTGGACGCCGACCACGACATCGACCGGGTGGTGTACCGCAACAGTGACTCCGGGTTGCGCGTGGTTCCCCGCGTGGACGGCGAGGCCCTCCCGGGTCGGACCAGGCCTCCCATACATCCGGCACCCCTGGTCCTAAATCACCTGCCCCTGAACGAGGCCGAGGTGCTGCTGGACGAGGGCGACGAGCCATTCGTGTTCTTCGCCGAGCCGGACACCAGCAGGGGCCAGGTCCTCTACCGGCGCTTCGACGGCCACTACGGCCTTATCACCCCGGCCGTCTGACAGCCCCACGGTCCGCGTGAAGGTCGTAGGCCTCTGCGGGGGCATTGGCGCCGGGAAGTCCACAGTGGCCACCCTCCTGGCAGAAAGGGGTGCGGTGGTCATCGACGTTGACGCCCTGGGACGTCACGTCCTCACCCTCCGGGAGGTCCGTGACGCTGTGGTGGCCGAGTTCGGTGACGGCATTCTCGGGCCCGACGGGGCTGTTGACCGTGGAGCTCTGGCCGAGGTGGTGTTCTCCTCTAAGGATCGCCTGACCGACCTAGAGGCAATCAGCCATCCGGCCATAGACCGGGAAATCCTCCGCCGACTGGATGCTCTGGCCGAGGATCCACCTGACCTGGTGGTGCTGGACATGGCGGTGCTGGTGGAGAGCGGCCTCGGTCGGCTAACCGACGGCCGGGGTTACACCGAGGTGGTCGTGGTAGAAGCCGACCCCGAGTTGCGAATGGATCGCCTGGTAGGACGGGGCATGGTTCCCGACGACGTCCGGTCCCGGATGGCCGCCCAGGCCACCAACACCGAACGGCGGGCGGTGGCCGACCACGTGCTGGTTAACGACGGCGACCGGGAGTACCTGGCCGTCCTGGTGGACGATCTGCTGACCCGCCTGGTGGGCTAGGACGGCGCGGGGCCCCTACCAGCGGAGAGCGGACCGAGCCCGCCCGGTGTATTCCGGCCGGCAGATGAGCAAGCCTGGAACGACGGGGCGGGGTTTGTTAAACGTGAGGGTCGTGCCGTCAAGACCGCTGGCGTCCAGGCCGGCGGCGGTAGCCACGGCGGCCGGGGCGCAGGCGTCCCACTCGTAGAGGCCTGACGGGTGGACGTAGACGTCGGCCGATCCCCCAACCACCGCCATGGCCTTCACGCCCGCCGACCCGAAGGACCGAACCACGCCGCCGATGGCCGCCGCCACCACCTCGGCCTCGCCCCACTGCGACCGGCTGGTAACGACCACCGGGCGTTCCCGCTCCAGTGGACGGGAAGCCGCCGAGAGGCCGGTTCCATAAAGCTGTCCGCTGGCCGGAAGGGCCACGGCAGCGGCCGTCGGCCGACCCCCCTCCACCAAGGCCACGTGGACCGCCCATTCGATGCTTTTCGGCCGGCCGAAGTCGCGTGTCCCGTCCAGCGGATCCAAGATCCACACGCGGTTGGCCTTCAGGCGGGCCCCGTCGTCAGTCCCCTCCTCGGACAGGAGTCCGTCATCGGGACGGAGCTCGGCCAGACGGTCCACCAGATGGCGGTGGGCCTGCCGGTCCCCCTCGTCCTGCAGGCGGTACGACGGCCAGCCCTCGGCAACGGCCTGGTCCCGAATCCCGAGGAGCAGGTCGCCGGCTTCCTGGGCTAGGAGTCCGGCGAGTTCGTGGTCCTGCATGGGCATTCGACCCTATCCCTACTCCGGCCGCACCCCTTCTCGCCCAGCTTCCCGCAGTCCTTGACTAGCCTGCCGACGAGCCGGTCCCCACCGGCCGTCTCATGACCATGACGGAGCACCCCATGGCCCACGGCCGAATCACCGGTTGGGCGACCCACCTTCCCGAGCGCCAGCTCACCAACCACGACCTGGCTGAGATGGTGGAAACCACCGACGAGTGGATCCGTGAGCGCTCCGGCATCGGCGCCCGCCATGTGGACGGCAAGGTCACTGAGATGTCCACGGCCGCTGGTCGCGACGCTTTGGCCATGGCCGGCGTAGACCCGGCCGACGTGGACCTGCTACTCCTGGCCACCTGTACCTCGGACCAACAGTTTCCAGCCAGTGCCTCGGTGGTCCAGGACAACCTTGGGATGTCGTGCGGAGCCATCGACATGAACGCCGCCTGTTCGGGCTTCGTGTACGGGCTTGTGACGGCTATGCAGTTCTCGGCCGGCGGCGTCGACCGCATCCTGCTCATCGGAAGCGATGCCCTCAGCGGGATCACCGACTGGACCGACCGGGGCACATGTGTGCTGTTCGGCGACGGCGCCGGTGCGGTAGTCATCGAACGATCGGCCGACGCCCCCACCCTGCTGGGCTGGGACCTCATGTCGGACGGCTCGGCAGCAGGGATCCTGTCGTGCGAGCACGGCGGCAAGATCTTCATGAACGGCAAGGAGGTGTTCCGTCGCGCCGTCCTGGCCGTGGAGAAGGCAGGTCGCAACGCCATGGAGCGAGCTGGTGTGGACATCGACGACATTGCCCTGGTGGTCCCCCATCAGGCCAACATCCGTATCATCGATGCCGCCCTGAAGCGCCTGGACATTCCCCGGGAGAAGGCGGCCATGGTCCTCGAGCGGACCGGCAACACCTCGGCCGCCTCGATCCCGCTGGCCTTGGTGGATGCCCTGGACAATGACCGGGTGGCCCCCGGCGACCTGGTCCTGATGGTGGGGTTTGGCGCCGGCATGTCGTCGGCGGCCGCCGTGATTCGTTGGGATCCGCCCGGAACCTGACACCCACCGCCCAGACCGTTGGGTACCGTCCGGTCCCTTCGAAGCCGCCGGATACCCTCCCGACGTGCTGACCGCCTCGGGCCTGTCCCGCAGCTTCGGGTCCCGGACCCTTTTCGCCGACGTCTCGCTCCAACTCGGTCCGGGTCGCCGCGTCGCCTTGGTGGGCAGCAACGGGACCGGCAAGACCACCCTCATCGAAACCATCGTCGGCCTGCAGGAACCGGACGCCGGCGAGGTCCACCGACCCCGGGACCTCCGTATCGGCTACCTCCCTCAGGAGCTCCCCGACGAGGTCGGTCGGTCGGTATTCGAACAGGTCATGCTGGGCGCCGGGCCGGTCACCGAGCTGGCCAGGCGTATCGAGGCCCTGGGCACCCGGATCGGCGAGACGGCGGGCGACGAGCAGAACCGCCTGCTGGTTGAGTTTGGCGAGGCCCAATCCCGGTTCGAGCAGCTCGGCGGCTACGCCGTCGAGGCCGACGCCCACCGGATCCTGTCCGGCCTGGGCTTTGACCCGGCCGACCACGACCGACCCATGGACGAGATGTCGGGCGGATGGCGCATGCGGGTCGCCCTGGCCCGGCTGCTGCTATCGGCCCCCGACCTGTTGATCATGGACGAACCCACCAACCACCTCGACGTGGACAGCGTGGCCTGGCTGGAACAGCACCTGGCCGGTTGGTCCGGTGGCCTGCTGTTCGTCAGCCATGACCGGGACTTCATCGACGCGGTGGCCAACCGGATTCTAGAACTGGCCGGGAACCGGATCACCGAGTACGTGGGGGGCTTTGCCGACTTCGTAGTGGCCCGCGAGGAGCAGTTGGCCATGCAACGGGCGGCCGCCGCCCAGCAGTCCCGGCAGGTGGCCCGGACCGAGCGCTTCATCGAACGCTTCCGGTACAAGGCCACCAAGGCCCGTCAGGTCCAGAGCCGGGTGAAGGCCCTGGAGAGGCTGGACCGCATCGTGGTCGAGGAACCCGACGACCCGGCAACCCGCTTCGGCTTCCCCAAGCCCCGACGTTCGTCTCGCCTGGTGGCCGAGCTGGAGGGCGTGACTGCCGGCTACGACGATGGCGACGGACGGGAGCCCGAGGTCGTCCTCCGCGACGTCACCTTCGGGGTGGAGAGGGGCCGCACCGTGGCCCTGGTCGGACCCAACGGGGCCGGCAAGACCACCCTGGTCCGCCTGCTGACCGGAGAGATGGCCCCGCTGGATGGCCGGATCACTCGCGGCACCAACGTCGACCTCTCCCACTTCGACCAGCTTCAAGCCGAGGTCCTGGACGAGCGGCGGACCGTACTGGAGGAGCTCAAGACGGTGCCCGGCGTGGGCACTGACGGTCGCAACCCCCGTACCTACCTGGCCTCGTTCGGCTTCCGGGGCGACACCGTGGACCGGCTGGTGGGTGACCTGTCGGGAGGCGAGCAGACGCGCCTGGCCCTGGCCAAGACGCTGGCCGTGCCGGTCAACCTGCTCATCCTGGACGAGCCCACCAACCACCTCGACCTACCCAGCTGTGACGTGCTGGAGGACGCCCTGACGGCCTACCCAGGAACCGTCGTGCTGATCACCCACGACCGCCACCTGATCCGCTCAGTGGCCCACAACCTGGTGGAGGTCCGGAACGGACGGGCCATATGGCACGAAGGGGTCCCCGACCGGGTTCTCTACCCGGTGAAGGCCGATGCCGCCCCGACCCCCACCCGGCACGGCGCGACGGAACGCCGCTCCGACTCCCCCGCTACCAGGAAGCCCCGTAAGGGGAAGCCCCGTGACCCCGCCCAGGGACTCCGGCGGAAGCTAGAACGGGCAGAACGGGACTGGGAGACGGCTGAGGCAGCTGTGTTGGAGATACAGGGTCGTCTGGCCGACTCGGACCTCTACCGGGACCCCGACCGGGCCGCCGCCGTAGTGGCCGAACATGAGGCGGCCAAGGACGCCGCGGCTGCGCTCATGGCCGACTGGGAGCGCCTCAGCGCCCAACTCGGCGGCTAACGAGCGGACCACCCGACGCCGGTACGGTCGGCGACTGTGCGCATCTTGGTCACCAATGACGACGGCATCGACTCGGACGGCCTCCACCATCTGGCCCGGGCCCTGGTCGACGTGGGGGATGTCACCGTGGTGGCCCCCGACAGCGAGTACTCGGGGGCCGGCGCCTCGCTGGGGGCCCTTCACCTGATGCGCCCCGAAGTCCACGACGCCCACGTGGATGGGATTCCGCGCTCCTGGTCGGTGAGCGGCCCGCCGGGGCTGTGTGTCATGTACAGCCGGCTCGGCCTGTTCGGCGACCCGTTCGACCTCGTAGTGGCCGGCATCAACCCCGGTATGAACGTCGGTCGCTCTGTGTACCACTCGGGGACGGTCGGGGCGGCCCTCACAGCCCGGAATGGCGGCACCACCGGGATCGCCGTCAGCCAGGCCGTAACCGGTTGGGGCATCGAGGGCCAGGGCGCCGACGAGGTGCTAGTCGACCAGTGGTGGTCGACGGCGGCCACCGTGGCCCGGGCGGTGGTCGGAGGCGTCGCAGCCGACCTACCGGAAATACCCTCGGTCCTGAACGTGAATGTCCCCAACGTGGCGTTGCAGGACGTTCGGGGGTGGTGCCACACGGTGACAGGGTCAGCCCCTCCCCGGAGCCTCACCACGGCCGACCTGGTGCCCAAGGAAGGCCATGCCGGCACCTATCGGGTGCAGATGAGTTGGGGGGAGCCGGGCGTGCTCGCCGAGGACACCGATGGGGGGGCCGTCATGGCCGGCAAGGTGAGCCTCACCTGGCTGAACCGCCTACACGACGAGGTGCCCCCTGCCGACGACTGGGCAGCCGAGGCGTTGGCCAGCCTCCTTGGCTGACGTCGGCTATGCACGTCTCGAACGCCGTCTGGTACGTGGCCTACGGGTCCAACCTGCTGGAGGCCCGGTTCCTCGCCTACCTCGCAGGATGCGGCGACGGTCCCGCCTGGGGTGCCCACCGGGGGGCCAGGGACCCCTCACCGCCGTCCGGTGACCGACGGGTCGTGGTTCCTCATCCCGTGTTCTTCGGTGGCCATTCCCGAAAGTGGCAAGGTGGGTGCTGTTTCTGTCGGGCCGAGCCACCAGAACCTGGACGCCTCCCGGTGGTCGGCCGAGCCTGGCGCATTACCTGGGATCAGATGGCCGACGTAGTCGCCCAGGAGAACAACCGTCCAACGGACCAGGCCTTGATGCCCGAGACCCCTCCGCCACCGGGCACCGCGGTTCGGGTCCTGGACGGCGTGATCGACTTGGTGGTCGGGATGCCAGAGGTTGACGGCGAGCCGGCCTGCACGCTGGCCTCCAGCGACCCGCCGGGAATCGGGCCACCCAGCCTCACGTACCGGGACGTCCTGGCTGCCGGCATGGCCGAGATGGGCCTGGACCCCGCCCAGGTCGACCGGCAACTAGCGGACCTGGACCGGACTCGCTGACCAACCGGGTCAGACCTCAGATGGTGATGAGCCCCCCGTTGGGCGAGATCCACTGTCCGGTGGTGAACGAGCTCTCGTCGGATGCGAGGTGGAGGGCAGTGGCCGCGATCTCCGCGGCGGTGCCCTTGCGCCGTAGTGGAGTCATCCCGACCATGGGGGCCAGCAGGGCCTCGTCGACCCTGGCCGTCATCGGCGTGTCGATCACCCCGGGGGCAATGGCGTTGATGCGGATTCCCATGGCCCCCAACTCGCGGGCCGCCGCCCGGGTGAAGGCCAGAACGGCGCCCTTGGCTGCCGCGTAGTGGATCGGCCCCCATCCGGCCAGGCCGGCAATACTGGAGAGGTTGACGACTGAGCCTCCCTCCCCCATCAGTTTCACCGCCTCTCGGGTACATAGGAAGGTGCCGCCGACGTGAATGGCCAGCATCTTCGTAAACGCCGCGTGGTCCATCAATGAGATCTGGGAGCCCTCGCCGGCCATCATCTCGTCGAAACCGTCACCGGGAAGACGGTCCACCCCGGCATTGTTGACCTGGATATCAAGGTGCCCGTACGCGGCGTGGATCTGTCCGAAGACCATGCCCATGTCCTCCTCGTCGGACACGTCGCCGCCGAAGGCACTGTGGCCCGCGCCGTCCAGCAGGCGCACCGTCTCGTCGGCCGCCTCCCTCCTCAGGTCCTGGGCAGCCACTGTGGCCCCCTCCTCCGCGAACCGGAAAGCCATGGCCTGCCCCAGCCCCGAGCCCGCACCGGTAATGCAGGCGATCTTTCCCTCCAGACGTCTGGCCATGGGTTCTCCTCGGGTTCGGTCCGACGTCAGCCGGGATGGCAGGCGCAGGCCGCGCCACAACCGCCGGTTGGAGCGGGTGTTGTCGGGCGGGCGGCCTCTGTTCCGCCGACCGCCGCGAATACCGACAACAGGCGTCGCGCACCCTCGTGGCCGTTCGGACAGGTTGCCGGCTCCGACGACAGGGCCATGGGCTGACGCACCTCGAATACGGCATCACACATCCCGCAGCGATAGTCGTAGGTCGGCATGATGGCGAGTGTAGAACCGACCCTTCGGTGGGGCACACTGTGGCCGTGAACGTGGTCGTGATCCACCAGAGTCGCACCGGCAACACTCGACGGGCCGCAGAGTTGATCGGCGGGGCCGTGCAGGCCACCGGCGCCACCGTGGCCGTCCGCCCGGTCACCAACCTCGACTACAAGGAACTGGCTGAGGCCGACCTGGTGTTCGTGGGCACCTGGGTTGACGGCCTGATCCTGTTCGGCCACCGTCCGGGCGACGCGGCCAAGGTGAATCAGATCCCCAAACTCTGGGACAAGCGGGTAGCTGCCTTTATGACCCATGCCGTGAACCCGGGTCGCGCTGCCGACATGCTGGCCGGAATGCTGGCTAGTCATGGGGCTGAGGTAGTGGCCGCCCGGTCACTGAGCCGGTGGCGCCTGGCCGACGAGGCTCCGACCTTCGCCGCCGAGGTGCTGGCTGCCGCCGGTTGACCTACCCGACGAGGTGTCGGCTTCAAACGGCTGGCCGCCCTGACAAGATCCTGACCGCTGCCGGCTGACCTCCCTGATCAACGGCGACGCGGTGGCCTGACCGACCGGAGTCCGTCGGCGGTGAATACGGCCAATCCGGTCCAGACAAGGGCAAAGCCGACCAGGCGTCCCGAACCGAATGGCTCGCCGAAGGCCACCACGCCCAGCAGGAAGTTGATGGAGGGTGAGAGGTACTGGAGTACCCCGACTACCGACAGTGGTACCCGCCGGACCCCGCCAGCAAAGAACAGCAGCGGGGAGGCGGTGAACACCCCGCTGGCCACCAAGACCCACACCTCGGTCGATGTCCCCGAGAACAGGACGTCGTGCCCGCTGGACGTCCGGTAGGCGAGGTAGCCCAGGGTGACGGGAAGCATCACGGTTAGTTCGATAGCCAGCATGTCGACCGGTGGTTGGTCGACTTTCTTCTTGATGAGCCCGTAGATGCCGAAGGTGCCGGCCAGAAAGAGTGACACCCATGGCAGGCGTCCCATGTCGACAGTAAGCCACACCACGCTCGCCGCGCCGAGGGCCACGGCCAGCCACTGGGCCCGACGTAACCGCTCCCCGACCACTAAAACGCCCAGCAGGACGCTCACTAGCGGGGTGATGAAGTACCCGAGGCTGCCCTCCAACACCATGTCGTTGTTGACCGCCCAGATCCAGGCCAGCCAGTTGGACCCGATCAGGACCCCTGCCAGGACCTCCAGGCCCAGGACGGACGGCATCCCGGCGGCCTCCCGGACGTCGGTCCACGACCGCCGAACCAGATGCACCATCAGGAGGACTGTGAACGTCCAGAAGGCCCGGTGGGCCAGGACGTCCAGCGCCGGAACGTCAGCCACGCCACGCCAGAAGGCCGGGGAAACCCCCCACATCACCTGGGCGCAGAGGATGTAGAGGAGGCCCCGCCGCATCCCTGGAGTCTCGCCGCCCGAACCGAACACCTCCACCACGTTTCGCTACGTTTCGGGTGATGCAGATCGGCCTCCTACGTTGCGACGAGATCTTTGAGGACCTCCGCCCCCGCTACGAGGGCTACCACCGCCTGTTCACCGACCTGTTCGGAGCGGTGCAACCCGACGTGTCCTTCGTGGACTACCCGGTGGTGGACGGCACTCTTCCCGGATCGGCCGACGAGCAGGACGCGTGGCTGATCACCGGGTCGGTCCGCGGGGTGTACGAAGACGAGCCCTGGATCCACGACCTCCTGGACTTGGTTCGCGATCTGGACGCCGCCCGGGCCCCCACGGTCGGGGTGTGCTTCGGCCACCAGGCAATCGCCCAGGCCCTCGGTGGTCGCGTCGAGCGGGTGGAAACGTGGGGTCTGGGCAACCGGCCGATCAACCTGGACGCCCGCGAGGGCTGGATGGAGTCGGGCCCCGACCCGGTGGGTGTCTTTTACTGCCACCGCGACCAGGTCCTGGACCTTCCCGGTGAGGCCCGGCTGATCGCCTCCTCAGACCACTGCCCGGCGGCCGTGCTGGCCGTCGGCGACCATCTGCTGGGCGTCCAGGCCCACCCGGAGTTCGATGCCCACTACGCCGACATCCTCTACCGGGGCCGCTACACGAGCTCGAGCCCACCCGGGGTGCTGGACGACGCCCTGGCCACGCTGGATGCCCCACTCCACCGGGTGGAAGTGGCGTCGTGGATGCTCCGCTTTCTCCGGGGCGAGTACGGGACCTGACCGGTCAGCCGACGGTGAGAGCGGGGGGCTTCTCCACAGGACGGGTCACCACCACGGCTAGGGCGGCAATAACCAGGGCCATACCGAGCGCCTGTACGCCGCCGATTTTCTCCCCGACCAGCCACCAGGCGTACAGGGGCGCCACGACGGTGAACAGGAGGCCGATCAGGCTCATCAAGATGATCGGCACATAGCCCAGGGCGTAGTTGGTGAGCAGGTGGCCGGTCCCCGGGATAACGGCCATGAGGGCGATCCAAATCCACTGGTCGACCGGCGGTGGGGCCAGGCTCTGGCCCATGGCCGGAGCGAAGGGCAGAACGGTCAGGGTGGCGACCACCGTGAGGCCCACCTGGTACGTGGCTGAGTCCAGGTTGACCCGGCTCCGCTTGGACACCACGTAATAGGCGGCGAAGAGGAGCATCGTGCCTACGGCCAGTAGATCACCGGTGCGCGTGGCGACCCCGGTCGCGTCGGCTCCCATCATGGCCACTACTACCCCACCCATGGCCACTGCCGACCACAGGTAGATCGACGGGCGGGGGCGCTCGCCGAACAGCGGGCCGGCGATCCCGATGAGCACCACCGGTTGGAGAGACGCGATCACCACGGCGTTCGCCGCGCTGGTCCGGCGCATGGTGAGGATGAAGAAAACGAGGTTCACCCCGAACAGGACGCCCCCAGGAATGCACCGTCGGAGGTCCTCCCAGGGCAGCCGTCGTCCTGTCACCACGAGGAGCAGGGAGTAGAACACCACGGCAGCCAGGAGCCTCCAGAAAATGAAGGTGATCTCGGCCACGTCGGCCAGCTTGACGATGCTCGGACCGAACGACATGAGGAAGACAGCCCCGACAGCCGCCGCCCGACCGATGACCGCCTGGCGTTCCATCGGCGGACCCTTTCACGGGGTCCCTGGCCCCCGGCTATCGGAGGCCGTCCACCACAGGGATCAGGCCGAGCAGGCCTCGTCTTGCACGGTCTGGAGGGCTACTGCTAGGCCGTCGCTCCAATTCCTCAGCGCACTCCGGGCCGCCTTCGGGTCCGGTGGCTGGATCGGAGGACCGACCACTATGCGGACCCGGGCACGCCGAGGAAAACGGGCTCCAGTCGGCATGGCCTCGCCGGTACCCGAGATGCCCACTGGCACCACCTTCGAACCGGTCCTGGCTGCCAGCCAGGCCGTCCCGTCGAAGAGTTCGGCCACCTGTTGACCCTCGTGCCGAGTGCCCTCTGGGAAGACCAGCAGCAGGTTCTGGTCGACCAGCAGTTCCTGAGCGATTCGCAGGGACTCCCGATCGGCGGTCTCTCGCCGGACCGGAAAGGCCCCCAACGAAGCCAGCACCCAGGCCAGCGGTGGGACTGTGAACAGGCTCTCCTTGGCCAACGCCCGGATCCGACGATGGGAAAGGGGCGAGAGCATTATCGAGTCCAGGTTGGACCTGTGGACGGGCGCCAGGATCACTGGTCCTTCGGGTGAGATGTTCTCCCGGCCAGTGGTCCGGGTCCGCAGGTAGGGCCAGAGCACGAATCGCACCAGCGTCCGGACCGTCCCGTAGACGAGCCCGGCGGTCCACGCTGCGCTAGTCCGACGGGCGCGCTCCTGCCGATCGGAGGACATGTGGAGCGGCTGACGCCGGTCGGGACCGTTACTGAATCAGCGCCGGGCGATCCGCGCGCTAAGAACGTCGCGCAGGCTCACCATGCCGACCAGGTCCCCGTCGACCACCACCGGCAGGTGGCGGTAGCCACGACTCAGCATCAGGCCGGCCGCCTCTTCGGTATCCAGGTCGGGTTCGCTGGTGTCCGGATCCGGCGTCATCCAGCGTTCCACCGGTGCAGTTCGCAGATCGTCCTCGGAGGCCGCGGCCCGAAGCACGTCGCGTTCGGTGAGGATGCCCAGCAACATACGGCCGTGAACCACGATCACTGACCCGAAACCGCCCCGCACCATCACCTGGGCGGCATCGCTGACCGTCGAGTCCGACGAAAGGGTCACCACGTCCTTGGTCATGACGTCGGCGATTGTGGCCATCAGCCGCTGCCCCCGACCTCGTCGACCTCTCGATCTAGTCGCTCGCTGGCCGGCTCCTCAAGGTCCAAGTTGAGGGTCCTCCAGAGGTTCCCGGCCCAGACGCTGGTGTGGGGCCATTCGCGCCAGAAGGCCTGCAGCACTACCGGATCCAGGTGTTCGGCGGCCTCAGCCGGCGAGCAGGCCCGAGACAGGGCGTCCAGCGCGTCGACCACACCGAGGAGTTGCTCGGACTGGTTGTCGGACATGGTGGACCTCCGTTGCGGGTTTCGATTGTCCCCCGAATCAGGCGATTCGGCAAACGCTCAGCCGTCCGTCTCGCCCTCCTCGTCCAGGAGGGTGAGGACCCCGCGCCGCCCGGTGACAAGGCCGTCCAGGCATAGCACCAGGCCAGCCGACAGGACCACCCACCGCAGGCCGACCAGGTCGCCGAGGATCCCGAAGGCCAGACCACCGATCGGGATCCCACTGAGGATGGCCACAAGGAACACCGACATCACCCGTCCCCGGAACTCCTCGTCGACCCGCATCTGTAGGGCTGTGCTGAGGGTGGTGCCGTGCAGCATGTGGGCGGCACCCGTGAGGAGGTAGCCGAGCATCCCCAGGCCTAGCCACGACGACGAGGCCACGATAAGCAGACCGGTCCCGTAGAGCAGGATGGCTTGCCGTTCCAGGACAGCCCGCGGCATTCGCCCGCCCCGGCCGCTGATGAAGGCGCTGGCCAGGAGGGATCCCACACCGAGGCTGGTGGACAGGACCCCCAGCCCACCGCCACCCCTCCCGAACAGGTCGTCGGCGACGCCAGCGGCCAGTGAAAAAGCGAACACGGCGCCGAGCCCCGCCACGGTGAATGCCAGGCGAAAGGCGAGACGCATCTCCGGCCGAGTTCGAACGTAGGCCAGGCCCTCGCGGAACTGGTCTCCGATGGAGCCGGTGCTGCGGGAGGGCACCCATGACGTCCGTACCGTGGTGAGGATGGCCAGGCTTGCCACGTAGAGGCCTAGCGACACTGCGAAGGCAAGACCCGGACCGTGAAAGGCGAGGGTCACAGCGGCGATGGCCGGACCCACGGACCGGCCGACGGTGAAAGTGATCGACACCAGCCGGACCGCGGCTATCAGGGATTCGCGGGGAACAAGCACGGCGGCCATGGACTGGATAGGCGCCCACTGGAAGGACGCCGCCGTGCCTCCGACGAAGTTCACCGCCAGGATTCGCCAGGGGGTCAGGTCTCCCCTGGTGTACAGGATGACGATGGCGGCCATGGTCACCGTCTGGAGGGACAGGCCGAGGAGAAGAAGCCGGCGACGGTCCATCCGGTCGGCCAGCGTCCCCGACAGGGGCGTTCCCACCACAGCTGGGATGAGGGCCACGAAGGAAGCCGCCCCAACCCACGTGTTGGAGTCGGTGAGCTCGTTGACCAGGAACGGGGTGGCCAGGCCTCCAAGAAACTGGGCGATCCCGCACAGCGTCTGGGCGGCGGCAAACCGAGCGAAAGCCGGGTGGCGTAGGGAACCGAAGGGGCCGGAACGCCCAGGGTCGGTCGAATCGACCTCGCGGCTCACCGAGTCAGGAAAAGCTGGAACTCGACCGTGCCGTGGTCCTCTACCGAGACCACGATGGACGCGCTGGGAGCCTCCACTCCGTGGTCGATAAGCACGATCGGGAAAGAGCCGACCACGGTTACCACGTCGCCCACCCGGATGGCTGAGACCGCCACCTCCATCTCGGCAGTCAGGCCATTTACGGTCAGCGTGCCGGCTGCCATTAACTCGGCCGAGGCACCGTCTCCGTGAATGTCTCCGAGAGCAACGGGGCCGTCCAGGGTGAACGTGGCTCGCGGGTGTTCGTCGGTGTTCAACGCCGTCTGGACCTTGCCGTCTCGGAACGACTTGTCAGATCGCAGGCCCCGGAGGTCGGCGACAATTTCGGCAGCCACCAGGGAGTCGTCGGAGAGCTGGACGGTGCCGGTCACGAGCGGCGTTCGACCCACCGCTGTTGTCGCGCCGATGCCGTTGCCCAGGACCTCGTTGACCCGGTAGCCGACGTAGTTCGAGGTGAAGTCGTTGAATGATCCGATTGTCGGGTCGACCGTCCAGGTGCCGGCCGGACCGGGCGCAACCGTCGTGGTGGGCGCAGCTGTCGTGGTGGGCGCAGCCGTCGTGGTGGGCGCAGCCGTCGTGGTGGGCCCAGCCGTCGTGGTGGGCCCAGCCGTCGTGGTGGGCCCAGCCGTCGTGGTTGTCTGGGCGGCGGCGGCCGTTTCGGCCGCAGTGGCTAGGTCCGGAGCTGGCGGGGCGTCGGACCGCAGGACAAACCACCAGCCGGCCACGGCGACCACAACGATGCCGAGAACGACCCACGACCACCTCTGCCGATTCATGGTTCGACCTTACGCCCCGGCCTCTGATCGGAACTGTTCGGAACGCGAGCCGTAGGGTCGTCCCATGCGGTTCGGCGTGTTCTACGAACACCAGATGGCCAGACCGTGGGCTGACGGCGACGAGCACCGGCTATTCACCGATGCCCTGGAGCAGGTGGAGCTGGCCGACCGCCTGGGCTTCGATTACGTCTGGGAGGTGGAGCACCACTTCCTGGAGGAATACAGCCACAGCTCGGCTCCCGAGGTTTTCCTGGCCGCGGCCAGCCAGCGCACGTCCCGGATCCGGCTGGGACACGGCATCACGCTGCTCCCGGCGGCTTACAACCACACGGCGCGAGTGGTGGAGCGGATCAACACCTTGGATCTGGTGTCCGGGGGCCGGGTGGAGTTCGGGACCGGGGAGTCCTCGTCCAACGCCGAGCTGGATGGCTTCGGCATTGACCGGGCCACCAAGCGGGACCAGTGGCTGGACCACATCGAGGCTGCGACGCGGATGATGGTGGAGGAGCCATTCGCCGGCTGGGAGGGACCGTGGCTGTCCATGCCGCCCCGAAACGTGGTACCCAAGCCTCTCCAACGCCCCCACCCCCCGCTATGGGTGGCGTGCAGCCAGCGGGAGACCATTCACCTGGCCGCCCAAAAGGGCATGGGCGCCCTGACCTTTGCCTTCGTGGAGCCCGGCGAGGCCGAGCAGTGGATCGGCGAGTATCACGAGATCATCGCCTCGGAGGCCTGCGTCCCGGCGGGATTCGCCGTCAACCCAAACGTGGCGTGCGTGCTGCCTTTCTTGTGCCACGAGGACGAGGAAACAGCGCTGGAGCGTGGCATCGACGGGGCTCACTTTTTCGGATACTCGCTGGCCCATTACTACGGGTTCGGTCAGCACCGTCCTGGCGTCACCGACGTCCACGAGGAATTCACCCGTAACCGCAGCCTGTACGGCTTCGACCGGGACACGGCCACCCAGCTGGGCGGCAACCTTCGGGCCCAGATGCAGGGCAATGGGCTGTTGGCCCTCCGGGGTGCTATCGGCACCCCCGATCAGGTCCGGGACCTCCTGCGGGAGTACGAGGCGGCTGGCGTGGACCAGGTGATCTTCGTCAGCCAGGCCGGGCGGAACCGCCATGAGCACATCTGTGAGTCAATGGAGCTCTTCGCCCGCGAGGTGATGGGCGAGTTTGCCGAACGGGATCCAGCCCACGTGGCGGCCCGTGACGAACGGCTCGCCGGTGCAGTAGCCGCCGCCTTGGCCCGCCGGGAGGGCCCGCGTGTTGTTGATCCCGACTACCTGATCCCCCGACCCGGTGGAGAGGCATAAGGATCCGTGGGGTCGCCGTCTCCCCGATGGTGACAACTTCCTATTGGACTCGCCCGAACCGGACACCTGCACCCTGTTTTGTGCCCTGCATCTGGACATGAGGGCCACCGTCGTCGTGGGCTAAACCCAGAGGTTCCGTCGCCTTAGCCGACTCGGCCGGTCAGGAACCAGGCCCGGCGGCCGCCGAGTTCCAGGTCGAGCGCCTCGGTGAGGCCGGGCCGCACTTGGCGGGCTAGGCCCCGGTCGGCAACTAGTACTCCCAGGGACCAGCCTGCGAACCGTTCGGCCGCCACCCGACCAAGCGTGGCGTAGAGGTTCCGGAGGTCGCCGCCGGACACTCGACCACCCCACGGTGGGTTGGTGGCCAGTAGGCCGCTCTCTGCCTGGACGCCGGTGGGAGGGGCTAGGTCGGCAATGGGGGCCCGCCGCCACTCGATGAGGTCCTCCACTCCGGCCCGTTGGGCGTTGGACTGTGCCGACTCGATGGCACCCGCATCGCGGTCAGCGGCCACGATGGATGGCACCGCGCCGGCCTCGGAGACCCGTCGGTCGGCCTCGGCGGTGACGCTGGCCCACGTCCCAGGTTCGAACCCCGGCCACGACTGGAAGGCCAGATCCCGCTGACCGGCAGGGGCGGCTCCGGTGGCTCGCAGCGCCGCCTCGATGGCGATGGTCCCCGACCCGCAGAGCGGGTCGACGAGGGGCGTAGTGGGATCCCACCGAGCAGCGGTCAGCAGCGCGGCGGCCACCGACTCCCGGAGGGGAGCCCGTGCCGTGGCCTGCCTCCACCCCCGCTCGTGCAGGGGTGCCCCCGAGGAGTCCACGCTGACTGTGAACCGGTCGTCCACGGCCCGCACGACTACCAGTTGTTCTCGTCCCTCTTCGGACCCCGGGCCCAGTACCGAGGTGAAGCGTTCGGCCACTGCACCGTCGTGCCAGAGCTTCGAGTGCCGGGTGGTGACCCGTACCCGTGGCCGATCCTCCGGCCCGATCCACGGGTCCCAGTCCACTTCTCTGATCCAGCGCTCTAGGTCGGCGAAGGACCGGACGGTAAACCGGGCCACCCGGATCAGCACGCGGGTTGCCGACCGCAGGAACAGGTTGGCGGCGTACAGCTGCCGGGTCGTCAGGTCCGCCGAGATCGAGCCCTTGCCCGTCCGCCGCGCCCGGATCCCTAGGTCGTCCAACTCGGCGGTCACCACGTCCTCCAGGCCCGGTGGGCAGACCACCAGGCAGGGCAGCGTCGGTCGACGTTCACCAGAGACCACCTCCCGCCTCCCCTCGGTGACCTAGAAGCCGATCGGAGTGGTGGACACCTCGCGGATCCCCTCTGGGTCGCCGTCGAGGTCCACCACGGCATGGTCGCGCCGTCCGAAGAAGTACAGCGCCAGCTCGCCTGGCTCGCCGGACACCGTGACCTGGCGGCTCCCGGACCGCACGTGGACGGCCGGCCCGCCCGGTCGGGCGATTGACAGGTCCACGTCGTCCAACCGTCGGGTCTGCATCTTGGTCCGGGACCGCTGGAACGGCCACAGGGCGTCCTGGAGGGCCTCGTTCTCTCGGAGCGACCACCCTTCGACGGCCCGTCGGATGTCCTCGACGTGGACGAAGAACTCCAACAGGTTCATCGGCCCGTCGATCGGTCGGACCAGGGTTGGTGGTCCCGACCGGATCCGGGAGACGAGGTGCTCGAAGGGGGCCCGTTGGGCCACCCGGTAGGTGGTCCACGCCGTGTAGTGGGCGAACGGTCCGGGCAAGACCAGGCCTAGGCCCACGTCGAGTCGGCGCTCCCGGAGGCACAGGTGGGCGGCCAGGTGTGCCGTGGTCCATCCCTCGCACAGGGTCGGCGCGTCGGGACCCGCCTCCAGCATCAGGTCACATAGGAGGCCTCGTTCGGCCTGGGCATGTTCGGCACTCACGGTGGTGGTACTGAGGAGTCGGGTATCCATGAACCATGGAATCCGTCCGGAACCCTGCGGGGGAGGTGCACCCGGGCCACCGGCGGACTGGCCAGATCACCTCCGTCGAGGACCACCAGTTCTGCGGGGCCACCGGCCCGGTCGTTGACGCACACCAGCACCCAGACGTCGTCCTCGGTGGTCGAGCGATCCTTGGGGATGACCACTGGTTCGGCTCCGTAACGTCCCTTGCCGTGGTCGTGAATGACCGAGGTACTGGTCTCCACGTCGATCCGGGTGGTCGGCCCCAGCGTCAGGCCGTCCGCTGTGTACGCATACCGGTAGGACCTAGTGGCGACCCGTGGGTCGTGGGCCGGGAACTCGTGGTGGCCGTCAGCGAGAGGCTTCTCGGTTACCCGCCGGGTCGCCGAATCCACCGTCCACCGAGCCAGTGTCGGGGCGCTGTCACCTATCGGGCCTCGTCGGTCCTGATCAAACATCGAGTTGTACCGGCACACGTCGACCACCACGCCACCATCTCCGGTGTCGTAAGCGTTGACAGGGTGGAATACATAAGCCTGTGGGGCTTCGCACCACACCACGTCGTCCGCAGTACCAGCACGAGGCAGGACGCCGACCCGAGCCGGGTGATTTGGGTTCCAGGAGAACGGGAAGGGTGAACCACCGACGGCCATTTCAAGGTCGAGGCACACCGGAAGGTCGTAGATGAGGACGTTTGTCTCGGTCAGCGACATGTCGTGGACCATGGGCATTCCCTCAACGGGAACGTCGGTCACCGAGGACACTGTTCCTTCCGGACCGACGACCACATGCTGTACCCGGTCTGGAAGGTCGGGGTACGCGTAGCAGACGCCATGTAACTCACCGGTCGTCGGGTCGAACTTCGGGTGGGCGGTGAAGCCGGCCGGGAGTGTGCCTTCGAAGTCGTCGTAGTCGATGGTGTCCAGTTCGTAAGTCAGGGTCATCGGTGTTGTTCCTGCCTCGACCATGGCCCACGTCTTGCCGGCGAACCCGCCCACGGAAGTGTTGGGCCCGAAGTCTCGATCGCCGAAGGAGGTCCCGGCGGGGTGGGGCTCCCCTAGCGCCTCGGCCACCCTCGGGCCACGGACCCAGCGGTTGCGGTACCACTCGGCTCGGCCGCCGCACAACCTCACGCCGTGGACCATCCCGTCCCCTAAGAACCAATGGTGGGTGGCCGGATCAGTTGGCCCCAGGGGATTCGGGCCGTTACGGAGCCACCGGCCCTCCAACTCCTCAGGCAAAGTCCCGGTCACTGGTAGGTCCAGCGCTAGGACCTCGTCGGGTACCGGTGCCAGGGCGCCCTCCAGATAGGGGTTGTCACCGACCATGGTCGGAGCCTCCCACAGGCCTCCGCCGCCTCACCGCGCCGGGTTTCTACTCTTCAATAAACGTCTGGACGGCTTCGCCTTGCAGGACTGTCTTAAGCACTTTGCCGCTGGCGTTGCGTGGCAGGGGTTCTTCGAGGACCTCGAGGTGGTCAGGCAGCTTGTAGGAGGCGAGAACCTTTGCGCAGAACGCCCTCACCTCTTCCAAGTCCAGGGTTTTTCCGGGGCGTAACACCACGTAGGCCTTGACCTCCTGGCCGAGGGTCCGGTGGTCGACTCCGCCGACTGCACACTCGGCAACTGCGGGATGCTGTTCGAGTCGGGCCTCGACCTCGGCCGGGTAAACGTTTTCACCACCGCGGAGGATTAGGTCCCGCAGCCGGCTGGCCAGAAACAGTTGGCCACCTTCCAAGCGGCCGAAGTCGCCGGTCTGTAGCCATCGGTCGGGCAGGATCGCCGCGGCTGTCGCGTCCTCGTCTTCCCAGTAGCCGATCATGGTCAGGGGGCTGCGCACGCAGATTGAGCCGTTCTCACCTTCGGGCAACTCGACGTCATCGTCATTGACGATCTTCAACTCGACGGTTGGCATGGCTATGCCGACGCTGTCAGGGTTGGCCTTCAGCATCTCGTTGCTGGCGTGGCTGACCATCCCACCTGACTCGGTTAGGCCGTAGCCGGAGGTGAAGGTGTCCACTAGGTGAGGGAACCGCTCTTCGGTAGCTCGGATGAGCTCTGGGGTGCTTGCTGAACCGCCGATGGCCACGGTCTCGATCAGGGTCGTGTCCAAATCCTTAATTGTCGGATCCTCCAACAGGCGGAATATATGGGTGGCTGTGCCGTTCCACGCGTAGATCCGTTCTTCGTTTGTCAGCCGGATCACGGTGGCCGGGTCGAACTTCCCCATGGGCCAGACGTTGCCGGCACCAGTGGCCATCGGGGTGACGCTGGAACTCTGTAGGCCCGAGATGTGGAACATGGGGAATACGGCTAGACGAGGTCGAGTTGTGCCGGACGTCGATGCTCCGACCGACGCTGCCTGGGCGGCACCCAGGAAGGTGACGACCTGGACGAAGGCAACGATGCTGCGGTGGCTGAGTATGGCGGCTTTGGGCTGGCCGGTGGTCCCCGAGGTGAACTGGAGCAGTGCTGGCTGGTCTTCGTCGATGGCTACGTTGGGTAGGGCGGCATCAGGGGAGAACTCTTGGAGTGCGACGAAGTCGTCTTCAATCACGACGACTGGCATGCCCGGATCGGCACCCTCTAGTCGAGCCAGGCGTTTCCGGTCGGCCACAAGGAGCACCGGGCGGGTATGAGCCAGGGCGTGTTCGACCTCGTCACGGGTCCACCAGCCGTTACAGGCCACGGCGATCGCCCCCAATGACACCACTGCCCAAAAGGTCTCTAACCATTCCGGACAGTTGGCGGCCAGGATTGCCACCCGGTCGGTAGGCCCGATCCCTCGGTCCGCTAGGGCGGCAGCGACCGAGGCCACCCGGCGCTCATGTTCGGTGAAGGTCACTGCCCGGCGACGATCTCCATCGTGGAACACCGCATAGTCAACGTCTCCGAACCGGGTTGACGATGTCAGCAACTCGCGTAATGAACCAGCCCGTTGGACGAAGACCTGAAGGGGAACGCCCAGCACCTTCTCGGTTCCCATCTCAAACGGAGCCCCGGGGGCCAGCAGTGCCATGACTGCTGCCATCGGATCTGGGTCACCATCGGCGACCGGTGCATCGTCCTGGTCAGGCACGTGGCCCTCCTCAGTTGCTCGGTGTACCGACCAGACGGTCCCGAAGGTCGCGTTTAACGAACTTGCCATTGGCGTTAGTGGGCAACGCCTCGTCCAGGAACCACAGGTGTTCCGGCACCTTGAACCCGGCAATCAAGCGACGGGTGTGGTCCCGGAGTTCCTCGGCTGAACATTCGGCCCCAGGGAGCAGAACGATTGCCGCGCCTACCGCTTCGCCGTGGCGTTCATCGGGAACTGCAAATACCGCGGCTTCGGCCACTGCCGGGTGTTCGTAGATGGCTGCCTCTACCTCGGCCGAGTAGACGTTCTCACCGCTGCGCAGAACCATGTCCTTGGCCCGGTCGACGAGAAACAGGAAGCCGTCGTCATCCAGGTAGCCAATGTCACCGGTGTGGAACCACCCGTCGGTCAGGGCCTCGGCATTGGCCTCCGGTCGGTTCAGGTAACCGCGGAACACGTTTCCGCCGCGGACCCACAGCTCGCCGTGCCCACCCGGCCCTTGATCGGTACCGTCCTCGGCCACGATCCGAGTCTCCATGATCGGGCACGGTGAACCTGCCGAGGCCGGCTTGGCCATGAAGAAGTGCCCAACATTGATGGTGATGACCCCGTTGACTTCGGTCAACCCGTAGCCGGTACTGGGCCGGCCCTCCAATCGGTCCTCGATCTTGTGCACCAGATCGGGCTGTACCGGTGCTCCACCACCGCCTACGTGGGAAAGGCTGGAAGTGTCGCGTCGTTCAAAGTCGGGGCTGTTGAGCAACTCACGGGTCATGGTCGGCACTCCAGTCAAACTGGCAGGCCGTTCTCGTTCAATCAACTCCAGCGCCACCTCGGGATCCCAGCGGTGCATAAGGGTGAGCCTGCCGCCCACAGCGGTGATCGGGTGGAGGCAGCAGTTACAGCCGGTGACATGAAAGAGCGGAACAGCCAATACTGAACCGGGGTACGACTCTCCGGCTTCCTTCTCGGACCCGGGAGGAGGTTCCCCTGCCGCCACTGCCCGGGCCTCCGCGGACGCGGCCATGACCTGCCAGAAACCCAGGTTGAAAAGGTTGGAGGTGGCACCACGATGGGTCAGCACGGCCCCTTTGGGGTGGCCGGTAGTACCCGACGTGTAAAAGACGCAGAGGTCGTCATCGGGATCGATGGTGGGTTCAGGAGCCGGTCCGTGTTCTGCAGCACTAGCGAGGGCGTCCTCCCACCGAACGGCGTCATCGGGAAGCCTGGTCCCGGCGGGAAGCCGAACACCGACCAGGTGGAGGGGTCCGCTGGACCGGAGCCCGGCGAGATGAGGCATCACCCGATCTAAACGTTCGGCGTCGCACACCATGACCTTGGGAGTCGAGTCGGCCAGGCCGAACTCCAGCTCCGGGCCAGTCCACCAGGCGTTCATCCCAATCACCACGGCTCCCAGACGCACGGTGGCCCAGTAGGCCAGGGCCCACTCGGGGTAGTTCCGTAGGGCCAGTGCCACCCGATCTCCGTGCCCTACCCCAACGTCGGATAGGTGGGCAGCCAGGGCGTCGACCGCTTTGTGAGCCTCGGCGTAGGACATCCGCTCATCTTCGTAGACGAGGTAATCGGCATCGCCGTGAACTATTGAACCGGCCCAGACCTGAGCCATGTTCGGCGGGGCAGCGTCGTATGTCCGGGTGGGGACGCCGCGGACGTCGGTCACCGACCAGGCAAAGGGCGCGCCGGGTGCGGTCAGTTCTTCCCATGCCTCGCGATAGTGCCGGTCCACCCGAATTTCCTTCCCCACGTCGTATCTGCCGGACGCCGACCCTAGGACGGGCCGTGCCTGGTCGAGGCAACGGGCGCCCGGTTGGCCTCGGAACGTTGGTTGACGGCCACAATGGCAATAGATCAATCAGCAGACTGCAGGAGAATGACTCGATGAGCGACCTACCGGAGATCGCGTTTAACGACCTAGAAGGGCTCCGCTCCGTTATCACCGAAGAGTGGAGCGACTGGGGTCCCGAGTACGAGATGACCCAGGAGAAGGTGAACCAGTTCGCTGACCTGACCGGTGACCACCAGTGGATCCACGTGGATGTTGAGCGGGCAAATGCTGGTCCGTTCGGTGGGCCGATCGCCCATGGTTTCTTCACCCTCAGTCTCTTACCCACCTTGAACCGCGCCGGTCACGTGAAGATCACGGGCCAGCAGAACGTCGTGAACTACGGGGCCGACGGGATGAGGCTCCTGGCCCCGGTTCCCGTGGGATCGGTGCTTCATGCCCGGAACCGGATCAGGGATGTTCGGGAGCACAAGAAGGGCACGCTGGTTGCCACTCAGGTGGCTATCCACGTGGTGGGCAACGACGACGTGCCGGCCGTGCTCTATGAGGCCCTGGCTCTCTACCAGGGTTGACTACTGGCCTTGGGAGGGCCCGAGGTCAGTTGTTCTTGATGGTCATCCCGCCGTCGACCATCAACAAGTGGCCGGTGATGTAACTGGAAGCTGGCAGAGCTAGGTGGAGGATGCCGTGTGCAACCTCCTCAGGTTCGGCGTAGCGCCGCTCGGGCACCCTGCGTCGAGCGAACTTCTGTTTGTCCTCCTCGGGGATGGCCGCCGTCATGCCGGTACGGATCGGGCCGGGACCCACCGCGTTGATGGTGACGCCCGATCCGCCTAACTCCACGGCTAGGGCTCGGGTGAGGCCAACCACGCCGTGCTTGGCCGAGGTGTAGGCCGAGAGGCCGGCCGAACCGCCGACCCCCTCGGTCGATGCGAGGTTCACGATCCGGCCGGCGGACGACTCTCGGAGGTGCGGGAGGGCAGCTCGGATGCAACTGGTCAGGGCGGTGAGCATGACGTCGAGGGAGAGGTGCCAGGTCTCCTCGTAGGACGGGTCGTCGATCAGGGCGCCTGCAGCCAACCCAGCGTTGTTGACCAGCACGTCCAGGCCGCCGAACCTGTCGGCTGCCTCGGCTACCACCCGGTCGATGGCCTCCCGGTCGGTGACGTCCAACTCCCATCCGGTGGCTCGTCCCCCTGCGCCTTCGATTTCGGCTACTACCTCGTCGACGCGGTCTCCGTCCCGGTCGGTGACGGCCACCACTGCCCCCTCGTCGGCGAAAAGGTGGGCGGTGGCCCGACCGATCCCTGACCCCGCTCCGGTGACCAGCACCCGATGGCCGGCCACCGACCGGCTGAGGCGGCTCAGACGTCGCCCGCTTGCCCCGTCGTCCATGCCGGGAGTCTCGCGTCCGTCGGCTTCTGACCGCGCTCCCGGCGCCAGGGTTTGCCTGACGGGCCGTCAGATCGGAGGATGGGGCCATGACCTCCGGGACGTTCCCCACCGACGTAGCGGCCGTCGACACCATGATGGGTACCCGGGCCGGGCCGAACGCCAAGCTCAACTACGCCAATCTCACCGGGATCAGGGACGCCGACTCGAAGTCCATGAACTTTCCGGCCCAGTACATGTTCAAGGACGTCCCGTTCTCGGACCAGGCACGGGACAGCGACGGTGAACTACAGGACCCACCCCAGGGAGCTGACCTGTGCCTTCCGTTCATGGACCGCAACAACGTGCAGTTGGCCATGGTGGGCATCGGGCCTGACAAGAGCGAGAGCCGGGCCATGATCGAGCAGCACCCAGACCGCTTTATTCCCAGCCACGAGCCCGACCCCAACGACGGTCCGGAATCGATCCGCACTATCCGCCGACTCCATCGGGACGCCGGACTGAGGGCGATTACTGCCTTCCCGGCGGGTCGGGATCCGCAGGTGCCGATCGACGACCCGAAGATGTACGCCATCTACGAGTTGTGCTGCGAGCTGAACCTCCCGGTCTTCTGCTGTGCCGGCATCCCCGGCCCGCGGGTGCCGTTCGCCCCCCAGCGGGTGGAGCTGATCGACCAGGTCATGTACGACTTTCCGGACCTGACCTTCGTAACCCGTCACGGTTGCGAGCCATGGGTGGACCTCGTCGTCAAGCTGATGCTGAAGTGGCCCAACCTCTACTACTCGACCTCAGCCTTCGCCCCTAAGCACTACCCGAAGGCCATCATCGACTACGCCAACACCCGGGGCGCCGACAAGATCCTCTACGCCGGCTATTTCCCCATGGGCCTCTCGCTGGATCGGATCTTCACTGAACTGCGTGACGTGCCGTTCAAAGCCGAGGTGTGGCCGAAGTTCCTCCGGGAGAACGCAATCCAGGTCCTCGGGCTCGACGCCTGACACACCAACCGGGCTCGAGGCGACCGGTGACCCGGTCGGCTAGCCCTCTCGGGGCCCCACCGCTCCTGAGGCCCGTAGTTCGGCGATGCGCTCGGTCGACAGGCCCAGTTCGGCCAGGACCTCGTCGGTCTGCTCCCCCACCCGGGGCGCCATGGTCGGCGTGGGCGGCAGCTCGCCCTCCAGGTAGATGGGCAGGGGAAGTTGCTCGGCGCCGACGTCTTCGATGCCGTAGAAGGGCAAGCGGTGGGAAAACTGGGGGTCGTCCGGCGCTGTGCGGGGCGTGTTAACGGGGGCGATTGGTGTGTTGGCCTCGTTCGAGAAGTCCAGCCACTCGGTGCAGGTGCGGGTGGCGAAGATGGCCTTCAACTCTGTTTGGAGCTCGGTGTTGTGGCGGGCATGGTCGGCGTAGGTGGAGCCGGGCCACCGCTCGAAGAGGTCCATCCGGTTAACGCCCTCGCAAAAGTTTCGCCAAAACGCCTGTTCAGAGGCCATAAATAGGACGTAGCCGTCTGACGCCTCGTAGATCTGGTAGCGGACTCCTTCCCACATGCCGGCCAGGCCCGGCTCGCGGCGCTCGTAGTCATCGGCCGCGTTGCCGGTGACCACGTCGGCTGGCCGGTCGTAGGCCCGGTAGGTCTCGATCCGGTACCAGTCCATGTAGGCCGCGGCGTCGGACTGGGCTACTTCCAGCCACGTCCCCTTGCCCGTCTCGCGGGCCCGGAGGACGGCAGCCAGGATGCCTAGCGCCCCGATCAGGGGGCCGACGTTGATCCCGATGTTGGGCAGCGTGGGGATCCGGGTGAATCCCTTGTCGTCAACGGCCGGCTCGATGAGGCCAGCCCACGTGTCGTAGGCGATGCCGTGGCTGGGCATGTCTCGGTAGGGGCCGGTGGCGCCGTAGCCGGACACGGAGCAGAAGACCAGTTGGGGGTTTACGGCTACGAGGTCGTCGAATCCGATCCCTAGGCGGGCCAGCGAACCCGGTCGCATGGCCTCCACCACCACGTCGGCCTCTCGCACTAGGTCGCGGTAGATCCCGAGGCCGTCGTCGGTTTTGAGGTCGAGGGCGATGCTGCGCTTGCCCCGGTGGGTGTGGAGGTGGAGCAGTGAGGTGCCGTCCACGATGGGCCACGTCATCTGCCGGATGTAGTCGCCGGACGGCGGCTCCACCTTGACTACGTCGGCGCCCAGGTCGGCCAGGAAGGTGGCCACCAGGCCGGGGCCGAGCAGTGAACTCTCGATCACCTTGAGACCGCCTAGCGGTCGGTTGGCGTCTAGGCCCATGCTTGTAATGCCTCCCAGGTTGGACTCGCCGGGCTCCGGCATACCTGACGGAACGTCAGATTACCCGGACGCACTGGTGCTCCGTAGGCTCGGGCGGTGAGCAACGCTATGCATCTCCTCCATGTGATGTCGTATCAGTCAGATACGCCGTCGCAGGTCGACCGCGAGACCAGGAGACGGGTCTGGGGTTTCGCCCGCCCCTACCGGAAGATGGTTGCCGGCTTCCTCATCGTGGTGACCCTGTCCTCGCTGCTCGGTGTAGTCCCACCCCTCCTCTTTCGGGAGATCATCGATAAGGCCATCGTGGTTGGCGACCGCGACCGCCTCACCGTGCTCGGCCTGCTAGTGGTCGCTGCGGCACTCGCCCAGGCCGCCTTGTCGTTCGTGGAACGGTGGGCGTCATCCACGGTTGGTGAGGGCCTCATCTTCGATCTGCGGGTGGCTTTGTTCGACCACGTCCAGCGCCTCCCTCTGTCGTTCTTCACCCGCACCCAGACCGGTGCTCTGGTCAGCCGCCTCAACAACGACGTGATCGGGGCCCAGCGGGCGCTGACCGGAACGCTCGGCACGGTCGTCTCCAATGGGATTACGGCAGCAACCACCTTGGTCACTCTTTTCTTTCTGGAGTGGCGGATCACCCTTCTGGCCATGGTCCTGCTCCCGCTGTTCATCCTTCCGGCTCGCCGAGTCGGTCGGACCGTGGCCGGCATCACCCGAGAGGGCATGAACCTCAATGCCTCGATGAACGCCACGATGACCGAGCGTTTCAACGTCTCGGGAGCCCAATTGGTCAAGTTGTTCGGACGACCCGACGAGGAGACTGAAGGCTTCCAAGAGCGGGCCGGGCGAGTCCGTGATATTGGGATCCGCGGGGCGCTGTTCAGCCGGGCCTTCGTCATCGCGCTGACCCTTCTGGGGGCCGTTGGCACTGCCGTCGTCTACTGGGTTGG
>CZRM01000338.1_pt1 | contig 32230 bp, 33 predicted proteins | sample 1125721 | NCBI WGS metagenome assembly CZRM01 (sample SAMEA3597868, study PRJEB11362) | Hydrothermal vent metagenome genome assembly | biome: marine hydrothermal vent biome; feature: marine hydrothermal vent; material: ocean water | place: Atlantic Ocean | collected 2010-09-19/2010-10-04 | reverse complement strand
TGGCCGGCGGTCATGGCGCCGTACGGGACCTTGACCCGGACCATCTGGTTGGTGCCACCCTGGCGTTGGCCGTAGATGCCGTTGTTCAGCCGGAAGACGCGGAACACGTCCTCGGGGATGCGTCCGGCCTGGTAGTCGGCGAGCATCTCCTCGAACTTGGTGATGTCGGCTGCCATCTCGGGATTGATGGGGGAGACCTCGGTGGGGTCGGTGAGCTGGGTCATGGTTGGCTCTCCAGGGTCAGTCAGGTCAGCGGGCCGGGGGTTCGGCGAGAGCAAGGTCGGCGACCAGGTGGTCCAGTCGGGCCTCGTCGGTTACGTCGAGCGCAGCCACCGACCCGACCACCAGGACAGCGGGTGCGTCGACCGGTCGCCCGTCCAGGTCGGACAGGGTGGTGCGAAGGGTGTGCTGGGCCTGGGTGGTGGCTGACTGGATGGCGGCCACCGGGGTGTCGGGGTCCATGCCGGCGGCCAGTAGCCGTTCGGCGATGGCCCCGGCACGTGAGGCCCCCATCAGGACGACAAGCGTGGTGCCCAGCTGGGCTAGGGCGTCCCAGTCCAAATGGCGGGCCGCCGCGGGGTCCTCATGGCCAGTGACCACGGTGAAGCCGCTGGCGTGGCCTCGCATGGTGACTGGGATGCCGGCAGCGGCCGGACCGGCGACTGCCGAAGTAATGCCGGGGACGACGGCCACGTCTACGCCGGCCTGTCGTAGGGCCACGGCCTCCTCGCCGCCCCGTCCGAATACGAACGGGTCGCCGCCCTTGAGGCGAACCACGGTGTCGACCCGGCGTGACGCCTCGACCAGCATCTCGTGGATACGGGCCTGGGCGTCGGCCGGGCCGCCGGGACGCTTGCCTACGTCGATGACCTCGGCCCACGGGGCAATCAGGTCCAGGATCCGGGGATCCACCAGGCGGTCGTGGACGACCACGTCGGCGGCTTCCAGCAAGCGCAGGGCCCGGACGGTCAGCAGTTCCGGATCGCCGGGGCCGGCACCCACCAGGTGGACGGTCATCGTGACGCTCCGTCGACCAGTGGGCCGTCGAGACCCAAGGCAGTGCGTAGGCGTGCCCGAGCACCGTCCCGGTCGCCGGCCCGCACGAGGTCCAGCAGGTCGTCGTCCAGGGCGTCGGCCCAGGCGGGCGACTCGCTGGTGCCGGTGGACTCCCGGAGTTCGGCCCGGACCTCGGTCGCTAGAGCCAGCACGGTCCCGTGCTCTGGCCCGATGGCGCCGTCGATGGTGCGGCGGAGCCAGGCGGCTACGGCCGGGCTGCGGCCATTGGTCGATACAGCCACCTGCAGGTCGTCGCGCCTGCTCACAGCGGGCAGGGTGAACGAGCAGTGAGCGGGGTCGTCGGCGCTGTTCAGCCACACGTCGGCTGCTTCGGCGTCCCAGTAGACCTGCTGGTCCACGGCCTCGTGTCCGGTGGCCGTCACGGCTAGGCGGTAGGAGGCGACCTCGCCGCGACGGTAGGGGCGCTGGTGCCACCGGACCCGGTGGTCGTCGGCGATCTCGTCGACCGCTTTGGGGGCGACCACGGTGACCTGGGCGCCGGAGGCCAGCAGGCCAGCGACCTTGCGGGCCGCCACGGAGCCCCCGCCCACCACCAGGGCGCGGCGGCCCCGGAGATCGAGGTTCACGGGGTACGGGGTGGCGTTCATAGGGGGAGGGGTTCGGTGAAACCTGATAGGTCTAGTCGGGATTAGGGTCAAACCTACCGGCGGTAGTCGGCCTATTCAACCAAAATATGATCGGAATAGTCGGGATTTGTGGATCCGGGGCCGGTGGCCGGCCACGGGTCAGACTTCCCGCATGCGTCGCTCCATCGATGACTACCCCTTCGAGGCCGCCGACTACCCACCGGACTACGAGGAGGACGAGCTCACGCCCATCTCGTGGGCGGTGGGGATCAGCGACGACTACGCCGACGCCCGGCCCCGGGTTTTGCTGACCGTAGAGGAGGTGGGCCGGGCAGGACAGGGCCTGGTGGGCCACCTCTCGCCCGGCATTGCCCGGCGGCTCCGGGAGGCGCTGCGCGACGCCCTGGCCGAGATGGGAGAGGACACCGGCCGCTGAACGTCCGGGGCCGGGGGCCTAGTCGACGGCCGCCCGCCGGATCTTGTCGGCGACGTACTCCACGAAGAACCCCTCATACCGGGCCTGGACTTCAGGCAGCCTCCAGTCCTCCCCGGTCACCGTTCCCCGACAGGACAACGTGCCGCACGCACACTCCAGGCGGTAGTCGTCGGTACGGTCCATGGCGTAGTCGTGACACAGCTCCTCGTCGACCCCGATGTCGCGAATGGCCACGTAGAGGACCTGGCCCCGGAACCCCACGTTGGCGTTACACGAGTGGTTGATCCGGATCGACGTCTCGTCGACCTCGTCGACTGTCCGGGGCGAGAGGTACAGGTCGTCGTGGATCTGGAGGCTCTGGTCGCCGATCTCGGCGGTAAGCCGGACCACCTCGTCGCGGTGGACGATGTGCCCGGCCTTGACGGCCACGATCTCCCCGGCGGCGACAGGCTCCCGGGCAAAGACCCCGAGGCCGGCTACCGAGCCGTCGCGGACCTCAACCTTCGGCGACCGCCAGCTCCGGATGGTGGGCACGGGGCCGGGACCGCCCTAGTCGCCGGCGGGACCCGGGTCAGCGCTTCCGGCGTCCAGGTAGGCGGGGCCCTCGCCGCCACCGTGGACCTCCACGCTGGTCCCGGTGACCCACCGGGCCAAGGGGGAGGCCAGGACCAGGCACATGTCGGCTACGTCCGACGGGTTGCCGAGCCTCCTGGCGGCCAGGTTGGCTGCGATGGCGCGGCGGCGCTCCTCGCCGCCGTAGAAGGCTCCCGCCTCTTCGGTCACGATCATCCCCACGGTTACCGCTACCACCCGGATGGCCGGGCCCCACTCGTGGGCCAGGGTCCGGGTCATGTTCTCGAGGCCCGCCTTGGCGGCGCCGTAGGCAACACCCAGGGGATTAGGCCGACCGCCGCTCACCGAGGAGATGTTGAGGATCACCCCGCCGCCATCCTGGGCGGACATCACGGGGTAGACAGCCTGGGAGGCCGTCATCGGGGCGGTCAGGTTGAGGGCCAGGATCTTCTCATTGAAACGGGGCGAGACGGTGGCCGAGTCGGCCGGTGGCGCCCCTCCAGCGTTGTTGACCAGGACGTCGACCCGTCCGGTCTGTTCCACCGCGGCAGCTACCACGCCTGCCACCAGGTCGGGGTCCCGGACGTCGGCCTCGACGAAGGCTGCCGTTCGCGACCCATCAGTTGATTCCACCGGCTCGTCGGGAGCCGACCGTGCGCAGGTGACGACGTCGGCCCCGGCGTCCAGGAAGGTCCGGACGATGACCCGGCCCAATCCCCGAGTCCCCCCAGTCACCACGACCGTTCGGCCGGTGAAGTCCAGTGGATCCGACGTCCTACTCACGGACCGCACGCTACCGCCGACGCTGCGCGGGGGCCGTCGCCGGGTCCCGGGCCACCGGAGCCGTGACCGATGCCCATTTCTGACACACCGTCAGGACTAGCCGTCCGGTCCAGCCTGCCCTACCGTCGGGCCCGTGCCGGACAAGTTGATGACCGAGGACGACGTCGTCGCCCAGCTGGAGAGTGGGATGACCATCGGGATCGGTGGCTGGGGATCCCGTCGAAAGCCCATGTCACTGGTCCGGGCCATCGCCCGCTCCGATCTGGAGGACCTGACCATCGTCACCTACGGCGGACCCGACGTCGGGGTCCTATGCGCACTGGGCAAGGTTCGCCGGGCCGTCTATGGCTTCGTCTCCCTGGACTCGATCCCCCTCGAACCCCACTTCCGCAACGCCCGCCAGCAGGCGACCATCGAGTTCACCGAACTGGATGAAGGAGCCTTCTACCTGGGGCTCCTGGCCGCCGCCCACCGCGTGCCCTTCTACCCGACCCGGGCCGGTCTGGGCAGCGACATGCTGACCATGAACCCGGAACTGCGGACCGTGGCCTCCCCGTACCCGGACGAGGACGGCGACCACGAGGAACTTGTGGCCATCCCGGCCTTCCGCCTGGACGCCGCCCTGGTGCACATGAACCGGGCCGACGCCGCCGGCAACGGCCAGTTTCTTGGACCCGACCTTTACTTCGACGACCTGTTCGCCAAGGCGGCCAGCCGGACCTACCTGTCGTGCGAGAAGGTGGTGCCCACCGAGAACCTGCTCGACGAGGGCACCGTCCACACCCTGAAGATCCCCCGAATCTTCGTGGACGGCGTGGTGGAGGCCCCCCGGGGTGCCCACTTCACCGAGTGCCCACCCGACTACGGGAGAGACGAGGCCTTCCAACGGGAGTACGCGGCTACCGCACGTGACCCCGAGGCCTGGGAGGCCTTCCGGGAGTACTACGTGGAGGCCCCCAGCCACGACGAGTACCTGGCCCGGGTGGACGCCCGGTCTGACGAGGGGAGTGAGTCGTGAGCCCGGTCGCCATCGACGAGGTCTGCGCGGTGGCCATCGCTGAGGCCTTCCGGGGCGACGGCGAGATTCTCTGCAACCCCATCGGCACTACGCCGATCATTGGTGGACGCCTGGCCCGGGCCACTTTCGAGCCCGACATGGTCATGACCGACACGATCTCCGTACTGGCCGCCAACACCCTGCCGGTAGGAGACCCAGACGCCGAGCGGCTGGTCGAGGCCTGGATGCCCTACCGAGACATCTTCGACGTGGTGTGGTCGGGCCGCCGCCACATTGTCATGGGGGCCAGCCAGATCGACGCCCGCGGTAACCAGAACCTGGCTGCAATCGGCGACTGGCGAAAGCCCAAGGCCCAATTGCTGGGCCTACGCGGTGCCCCAGGGAACCTGGTCAATCACGCCACCACCTACTGGGTGCCCAACCACTCCACCCGGACCTTCGTTCCCGAGGTCGACGTGGTGTCCGGGCCGGGTTACGACCGGGTGGCCGGCCTGTCGGCCGCCGTGCGGGACAGCCACGAGATCCGGCGGGTGGTGTCCAACCTGGGTGTGTTCGATTTTGCCAACGATGAGAAGCGGATGCAGCTCGTCTCCGTGCACCCCGACGTCACCGTGGACCAGGTGGTGGAGGCCACCGGGTTCGAGCTGGTCGTCGGCGACGAGGTGGGTCAGACCCGCCTACCTACCGACGAGGAGCTCCGCCTCATCCGGGAAGTCATCGATCCCCATGGTCTACGCAAGGCCGAGTTCGGCAGCTGAGGCCTCAGTGTCCACCACGCCCCCCGGTACCGCCGACCGGCGCCTCCACACCGCGTTCTGCGACCTGGTGGGCGTCCGGTACCCGATCATCCAGACCGGCATGGGTTGGGTGTCCGGCTCCCGGCTCACCGCAGCCACCGCCCGGGCCGGCGGCCTGGGGATCATCGCCGCCGTCCCGATGACCTTCGACCAGATGGTCGCCGCCATCGACGAGGTCCGGGAGGCCACCGACGCTCCGTTCGGCGTCAACCTCCGGGCCGACGCCGGCGACATCGACCGACGGGTCGAGCACCTCGTTGCCGCCGAGGTGCGGGTGGCCTCGTTCGCCCAGGCCCCCGGTCGGGACACCGTGGAACGTCTGCGGTCGGCCGGCGTGATAGTTGTCCCCACTGTCGGCGCCCGACGCCACGCCGAGAAGGTGGCCGAGTGGGGCGTGGACGCCGTGCTGGCTCAGGGCGCCGAGGGAGGAGGTCACACCGGTGTGGTGCCCACCGCCGTGCTCGTCCCCCAGGTGTTGGACGCCGTGGACGTTCCAGTCATCGCCGCTGGCGGCATCACAGACGGCCGCGGCCTGGCCGCCGCCCTAGCTTGGGGCGCCTCCGGAGTCGCCATGGGCACCCGCTTCCTACTGACCAGCGACAGCGACGTCCCAGACGCCGTCAAGGCCCTCTACCTGGCTACCCCGGTAACCGGCACCGTGGTTACACGGGCCATCGACGGTGCCCCGCAGCGGGTGGTGGCCACCGACATGGTGGCCAGGCTGGAGCGGGCCCGCCTGCTGGCCTTCCCTCGGGCAGCGGCCAACGCCCTGCGCTTCCGCCGGCTGACCGGGACGTCTCTCCGTGACCTACTGGCCGAGGGCCTACGGATGAAGCGGGGCGGCGACCTGACCTGGAGCCAGGTGGCCATGGCCGCCAACGCCCCGATGCTCACCAGGGCCACCATGGTGGACGGCCACCCCGAGGTAGGGATCCTGCCCACCGGGCAGGGTGTCGGCGCCATCGACGACCTCCCCAGCTGTGCCGAACTGATCGACCGCATGGTGGCCGGAGCCACCGACGCCCTCGACCGCCTGTGCGCTCCCGGCCCTGACGGCGGCTAGTCGGTGGACCTCCGATTCAGCCCATCCCAGGAGGCCTTCCGCGACGAGGTCCGTGGGTGGCTGGCCGACAACCTTCCGGCTGAGCCGCTCCCCCCGATGGACACGCCGGAGGGCTTCGAACGGCACCGCCAGTGGGAACGGGAACTGCACGAGGCCCGGTGGTCGGTGGTGTCCTGGCCTGAGGCCTACGGCGGCCGCGACGTCGGCCTGGTGGAGTGGCTGATCTTCGAGGAGGAGTACTACCGGTCGGGAGCCCCAGGCCGGGTCAACAACAACGGCATCTCGCTGCTCGGCCCAACCCTGTTTGCCTTCGGCACCGAGGCCCAGAAGAACCGCTTCCTGCCCCGCATGGCCTCCGGAGAAGAGATCTGGGCCCAGGGGTGGTCGGAGCCCAACGCCGGCAGCGACCTGGCGGCTATCGCTACCAGGGGCATCCGCGACGGCGAGTGGTTCGTCCTGGACGGCCAAAAGACCTGGTGTTCTCGGGGGGCCTGGGCCGACTGGCTGTTCTGCATCGTGCGGACCGACCCGTCGGCCGAGCGCCACCGCGGCCTGTCATACCTGCTGGTTCCGGCGGACTCCGAGGGCTTGGACCGCCGCCCGGTGGGCCGGCTGGACGGCGAGCCGGCGTTCGCCGAGCTGTTCTTCGATCAGTGCCGGGTGCACGAGTCCAACCTGCTGGGCGCCGAGGGCCAGGGCTGGAACGTGGCCATGGCCACCACGTCTAGCGAACGGGGCCTGAACCTGCGGGCCCCCGGACGCTTCCTGGCTGCTGCCGACCGCCTGGCCGACCTCTACCGGGAACTGGTAGGGGATGGCTCGACCGACCCCGACCTGGTTGACGAGGTGGTCCGGGCCTGGGCCGGGGCCCGAGCCTACCGATGGCATACCTACGCCACGGCGGCCCGGCTGGCCAGCGGCGGCGACCTGGGATCAGCCTCCTCAATGATGAAGGTGTTCTGGTCGGAACTGGACGTGGAACTCCACGCCACGGCACTGCGCCTGCTCGGCGACCGGGCCGAGCTGGTGGCCGGCGCCCCAGCCGCCGTGGACGGCGGTTCGTGGATGTCGGGCTACCTGTTCGCCCTGTCCGGCCCGATCTACGCCGGGACCAACGAGATCCAGCGCAACATCATCGCCGAGCGGGTCCTCGGCTTGCCCCGGAAGTGACGGGCCGGACCATGGACGCCACCTTCTCCGACGAACAGCGCCTGTTTGCCGAGACCCTCCGCGACATCCTGGACGGCACCTGCCCGCCAGAAGCCGTGCGGGCCTCCTGGGACGACCCTGCCGGTTGGGTCGACGGCCTGTGGGACACGTTGGCGGCGACCGGCGTACTGGGACTCACAGCTCCCGGGTCGTGCGACGGGCTGGGCATGGATGAGGTCGACCTGGTCCTCCTGCTGGAGGAACTGGGCCGTGCCGCCTGTCCAGAGCCGGTGGCCGAGCATGCAGCGGTTGCCGTTCCCCTCCTCCGCGACCACGGTTCAGACAAGCTGGTCGGGGAGTGGCTTGGACGGGCGGCCACCGGCGACGCGGTCGTGACCGTTGCCTCGCCTGTCGACGAGCTTGTCCCGGCCGCCGCACAGGCCGACCTGATCCTGTTGGCCGCCGATGGTGCACTCCACGCCGTACCCGCCGACCGGCTGGCCTGCGTCGAACAGGAGAGCGTGGACCGTTCCCGCCGCCTGGCCAGCGTGGACTGGACGCCTGCGCCCGACACGCTGTTGTCCGACGATCCGGCAGTAGTCGACCGTTGCGTGGACCGCGGCGCCTGGGCGGCCGCCGCCCAGGCCGTCGGTGTGGCCCAGCGGCTCCTCGACCTGACCGTGGCCTACGTGGCCGACCGGGAGCAGTTCGGCAGGCCGGTGGGGGCCAACCAGGCCGTCAAGCACCACTGCGCCGACGTGGCTATCGCCCTGGAGTTCGCCCGGCCCCTCGTCCACCTGGCCGCCTGGTCGCTGGCCGCCGGGGAGAGCCCGGAGGAGGGCGGGTCGGTGGCCGTCGACGCGTCGATGGCCAAGGCCGCCGCCTCCGACGCCGTAGACCGGGCCTGCCGGTCAGCCCTCCAGTGCCACGGCGCCATCGGCTACACCATCGAGTACGACCTTCAACTGTGGCTGAAGCGGGGCTGGGTGCTGGCCGCCTCGTGGGGCGACGCTCGCTGGCACCGTCGTCGGATTGCCACCCGACTGGGCCTTTCCGCCTGACCTGGTCATCCGGCTGCGCCGTACGTTCCCCTAGCCGCCAGACTGCAGCCCCATGGATGACCTCCCCGCCGACGGCGCGACGTCTCGCCGTGCCGGGTGGGACCTGGCCGAAGAGGTCCGGTCCCTGATCGCCGCCGTGAACCGGTCGGCAGCAGACCCCGGGGCGCTAGAGGCGGCCCGCGAATACGTCGCGGCGGCCCGTCGGGCCTTGGAGGCCCCCGACCGCCGCCGGTGGTACGAAGTTCCTGTCGACGAGATCGACGACGACCTCGCGGTCCGCCTGCGGGAGGAAGCCGGCGACCACAGCCTCTTCCGGGGGGACCGAAACCCGTTGGCCCCACCGCTGCGGGTGACCACCGGTACCGACGACGACGGCCAGCCGGTAGTCGTCGGCGAGGTCCGCCTAGACCGGTCCCGAGAAGGTCCCCCCGCCCGGGTCCACGGCGGCTACGTGGCCGGACTGTTCGACGACGTCCTGAGCGGGGTTCCCAGCCTGGTTGACGCCGGACCGGTGGTCACCGGGCGCCTCTCCATCCGATACCGGCAGCCCACCCCGTTGGACGTCGACCTGCGGTTCGAGGCCCGGGTGGTCCGTCACTCCGGTCGTCGCTTGGTCGCTCGGGCCCGCTGCCTGGCCCCTAGGGCCGACGGAGGCCAGGACGTCACGGCCGAGGCCGAAGCGCTCTTCGTGTCCATCCCCCGGCGTTCCCAGGAGGTCGCCGGTGGGACCACGGAGGGCGACAGGTGACCGCCGACCGGCCCACCATCTGCTTCCTGTGCACCGGCAACGCTGCCCGCTCGGTGATGGCTCGGGCCATGTTCGCTGCCCGTGCACCTGGCTACCGGGCGGTGGGCGCCGGCACGCTGGTCCTGGAGGGCCTGCCCATGAGCCAGCGGACCCGCCAGGCACTGGCCGACCACGGGCTGTCCGACCCCGACCACCGGAGCCGCCAGTTCGGACCGGACGACGCCTCGGCCACCCTCGTTGTGGCCATGGAGCCCAGCCAGGTGGCGTGGGTTCGACGGCACTTCCCGGAAGTAGCCGGCCGCACAGCCACCCTGCCCCGCCTGGCCGGCCACCTGCCGACCGACGGTCCATTGTCCGAACGGCTGGCGTCGATGGCTCTGGCCACCGTCGAGGTCGAAGAGTGGGAGGAGGTCGTGGACCCGGCATCCGGTGACCAGGGGGAGTTCGACGCCTGCGCGGCCACTCTGACCACCCTGGTCGACCGGCTGGTCGATCGCCTGGGGCCGCCGTGCTGAACCCCCGGCGGATGCCGCCGCACCGGCGCGACGGCTTCCTGCTGGCTGCGGCCTGCTTCCTGATCGGCGTCACCTTCGGGGTGTTCGCTGACAGTACCGGCCTGGGACTAGGGAAGGCCTCAGCGCTCTCGGTACTTACCTTCACTGGGGCCTCCCAGTTCGCCGCCGTGTCGGTAGTGGCCGGCGGCGGGACGACGGTGGCCGCCGTAGGCAGCGCCCTGCTGGTCGGGGCCCGCAATGCCCTCTACGGGCCGGTGCTCTCCCCGTCACTGCGCGGCGGGCCACTGCGGCGGGCCCTGGCCGCCCACTTCGTGATCGACGAGACGACGGCGGTGGCCAGCGTCCAACCGGACGCCGAACGATCCCGGGACGCCTTCTGGTTCACTGGCCTGTGGCTGTTCGTCTTCTGGAACGTCGGCACACTGCTCGGGGTGGCCCTCGGCGGGACGTTCGACGACCCGGGCGTCTTGGGGCTGGACGCCGCCTTCCCGGCCGCATTCGTGGCCCTGCTGGTGCCCCACGTCCGGACCCGGCCCGGGTGGACCGCTGCCCTGGGGGGTGGGGCCATCGCGGTGGTGGCCGTGCCGACCACTGCGGCTGGGGTTCCCATGCTGCTGGCCGCCCTGGCCGTGTTGCCTGGGCTATGGATCCGACGGAGCCGGCTGGCGGGACCGGGCGGAGAAGACGGGCCGTGAGCTGGACGGCTGTACTGGTCATCTCCGGGGGCGCCTACGCGTTCAAGCTGCTCGGCCTGGTGGCCGGCACCCGCTTTGCAGCAGCCCTCGAACCGGTGACCGTGCTCCTGCCCCCTGCCCTCTTCTCGGCCATCATCGTGCTGATGACTGTGGCTGATGGGCCAGCCCTCGTGATCGACGCCCGTGTGGCCGGGGTAGGCCTGGCCACCGTCGCCGTGTGGCGGCGGGCCCCCTTCGTGGCCGTGGTCCTGGTGGCCATGGCGGGTACCGCGGTGGTCCGGCTGGTCACCTGAGCCCCTGGAGTCGCCGTCTAGGTTCGATGGGGTGAGCCGGGTCGAGCCACCTTCTGACCCGAGGCCAGACCTCGGGGGCGTCTCTCCCTCCGTCCAACGCTCTCTGGTGCTGCCGCGACCCCGCTGGCGCGGCGTGATGCACCGGATCGCCGTCCCGGCCACTGTGGTGGCTGGTGGTTGGCTGGTGTCGACGGCGCCGGCGGGTCGCGACCGGGTAGGGGCCGCGGTCTTCGTGGCTGGCGCCCTCCTCATGTTCGTGGCCAGCAGCCTGGTTCACCTGCGGCGGTGGTCGATCCCAGTCTGGGAGGCACTCTTCCGCTTCGACCACGCGGCCATCTTCGTGCTGATCGCGTCCAGCGCCACCCCGATTGGGGTGAGCGTCCTGGAGGGCCGGTCAGCCACCCTGCTCCTGTGGGCGGTGTGGATCGGGGCGGCCATCGGAGTGGGCCTGCGCCTGTTGCCCTTCCACCCTCCGAAGGGGCTGATGAACTCCCTGTTCCTGGCCCTGGGCTGGGTGCCGATCGTGGTTGCGCCGGACCTGTTCCGCGGCCTCGAACCGCTGGCCATCCTGCTGGTGGTGGTGGAAGGGCTCCTATATAGCGGCGGCGCCCTGATGCTCGGCGCCCGGTGGCCGGACCCGTACCCGGAGGTGTTCGGCTACCACGAGGTCTGGCACACACTGGTCACCACGGCGGTGGCCGCCCACTTCGTGGTGGTGGCCCTCGTGGTCACCGCCTGACCGGGCTCCCAGGGTTCCCGGCGGTACGGTCATCGCCGTGATCGTCGGCGACCCGGCAAACCGGCTCGGGTGGTGGCGGACATCGGCCTGTGCCCTGCTGCTGGTCGCAGGGGCGGGTCCGGGGTGCGGGTCGGAGCCGGTCACCGACCCGGTCCGCGCCACAACGTGTGCCGAGCTGGTGGACGCCGGTCGGGCCACCGCAGAGGAAGTCCTAGACCGGCTGGCCGACCGGACGTTGGCCGACATGGAGGCCGACCATCCCAGCCAGCCGTTTGCCGACCTGGACCCCGTGCTGCGTCGTGACGTCTTCGACGCTCGGGCCGCCGACCTGGGCTGCGGAGACGCCGAGTTGGCCGACCTGGCCTGTACCGCTTTCCAGGGGCTGTCCCACCGGGCCCACGGCGACCTGGCTCGGGCCTACCTGGCGCCCTATTTCACCGCCTGCGACTGAACCCGCCGCGGAGCCGCCTCGTCGACCCGTCGGGCACCCAGGGTGACCATCACCCCGTGACCGGGTCCGAGCCGGCCCCAACGACCACACCGCCTAATCCGGTCGCCGATCGGCCGCGACGGTGGCAGGCTTCTGGGGATCTCCCGAGTTCCCCGACTGGAGTCCCATGTCCACCGAACGCCTGTCCCGACGCATCAGCGCCATCGCCGAGTCGGCCACCATGGCCGTCGACGCCAAGGCCAAGGCCCTGAAAGCGGCCGGTGAGCCGATCATCGGCTTCGGCGCTGGCGAACCGGACTTCGCCACCCCAACCCACATCGTGGAGGCTGCGGTCGCCGCCTGCCTGGACCCGGCCAACCACAAGTACACGCCGGCCAGTGGCCTGCTCGACCTACGCGAGGCCCTGGTCGACAAGACGGAACGCGACTCGGGCTGGCGACCCGAGGTGGCCGAGATACTGGTCACCAACGGCGGCAAGCACGCCGTCTACAACACGTGCGCCACCCTGCTGAACCCAGGCGACGAGGTGCTGCTCCCGGCCCCGTACTGGACCACCTACCCGGAGTCCATCGCCCTGGCCGGGGGTACGGCGGTGCCCCTGTCCACCGACACGGCGTCCGGCTTCCGGGTCACCGTCGACCAGTTGGAAGCAGCCCGCACTCCGGCCACCAAAGCTCTGATGTTCGTCTCACCCTCCAACCCGACCGGCGCCGTGTACCCCGCCGACGAGATGGAGGCCATCGGCCGGTGGGCCGTGGAACACGACATCTGGGTCATCGCCGACGAAATCTACGAGCACCTGATCTACGACAACCACGTCCACCACTCGATGCGGGCCCTGGTCCCGGAGCTGGCCGACCACTTCGTGGCCGTCAACGGTGTGGCCAAGACATACGCCATGACCGGCTGGAGGGTCGGGTGGATGATCGGGCCAACCGACCTCATCCGGGCGGCCAGCAACCTGCAGTCCCACGGCACGAGCAACGTAGCCAACGTGTCCCAGCGGGCCGCCCTGGCCGCCGTTACCGGAGACCTGACCGCCGTCGAGGAGATGCGGGCCTCGTTCGACCGCCGGCGCCGACGGATGGTCGAACTGCTGCGGGCCATCGACGGTGTGGACCTGCTCACCCCGCAGGGCGCCTTCTACGCCTTTCCCGACCTGACGGCCTTCCTGGGGCGGAAGATCGGTGGCCGGGTGGCCACCACCACCTCGGAGCTGGCGACCATCATCCTGGAGGAGGCCAAGGTAGCCATCGTGCCCGGCGAGGCCTTTGGCGCCCCCGGCTACGCCCGGCTGTCGTTCGCCCTGGGCGACGACGACCTGGGCGAGGGCCTCACCCGCATGGGTGACCTGCTCACCTCCTGACCGGGACCATGGTCCGGGTCCTGCCTTACGGAAGCTGGGCGTCGCCCATCACCGCCGGGTCCCTGGTGGCCGGCGCGGTCGGCCTAGCCGAGGTGGTGGTCGACGGTCGGGATGTTTGGTGGGCCGAGGGCCGGCCCGAGGAGGGTGGGCGGACCGTGGTGGTCCGGCGTTCGCCCGACGGCACAGTGGCCGACATGGTCCCGCCGGGCGTCGACGTGCGGACCGGTGTCCACGAGTACGGCGGAGGGGCCTGGTGGGTGGCCAACGGCGTCCTCATTCATTCCGACCGGTCCCACGAGCGGCTGGTGCGCCGGACGCCGGACAGTGGTCCCGTGCTACTGACCCCCGAGCCCGACGCCCCCAGGGCCCTGCGTTACGCCGACGGCCGGACCACACCGGACGGCTGCTGGTACGTGTGTGTTCGCGAAGCCCACCCAGTCGACCAGGCAGGTGGCGAGCCGGCCAACGAGCTGGTAGCCGTAGCCACCGACGGGTCGATGCGGGTCGACGTGGTCGCCACCGGCGCTGACTTCGTGGCCTGGCCCCGGGTCTCCCCGGACGGAACCCGCCTGGCCTGGGTTCGGTGGAACCACCCCAACCTGCCGTGGGACGACACCGAACTGTGGGTGGCCGACCTGGTTGCCGACACCGAGGGGTGCACCTTGTCCAATGCACGGTGCGTAGCCGCCGGGGGCGAGTCGTTCTTCCAGCCCGAGTGGCGGTCTGACGGGATGTTGCACGTGGTCACCGACCGAGGAGACTGGTGGCACGTGCACCGGGTGGACCCCGACACCGGGACCCTGGAGGCCCTGACCGGCGGCGAGGCCGAGGTGGCCACCCCCCAGTGGGTGTTCGGCCTGTCCCGGTACGCCTTCGTCGGCGGAGACCTGTGGTTCGTCCGCAGGGAGGGCGGCGTCGATCGCCTAGCCGTGCGGAGACCCGACGGCACCGTTGACGAGGTGTCAGTCCCGTCGGGAGACGGGCCGGCCACCTCACTAGGGTCGCTGGCCGCCCACGGGGACGGGATCATCGCCGTGGCTGCCGGGTGGACCACCGAGCCGGCCGTGGTGGCAGTCGACCCATCCGGGGTCCGCACCCTGCGGGCACCCCGCGACCTGGGCCTGGACCCCACCTGGTTTTCCCGCCCCGAACCGGTGACCTTCCCGACGACGGGGGGCGAAGTAGCCCATGCCATCATCCACCCGCCCACCAGCCCCGACCATGAGGGCCCAGCCGGCGAACGCCCCCCGCTGCTGGTGCTGGTCCACGGTGGCCCTACCGGCTCGGTGCGCACCCAACTGCAGCTGGCCGTGACCTACTGGACCAGCCGAGGATTCGCGGTGGCCGACGTCGACTACCGGGGTTCTACCGGCTACGGACGGGAGTACCGGCACCGTCTGCATGGCGGATGGGGGATCCTGGACGTTGAGGACTGTGTGGCCGTGGCCCGCCACCTGACCGACACTGACCGGGTCGACCCGGACCGCCTGGCCATCCGGGGCAGCAGCGCCGGCGGCTTCACCGTGCTGGCCGCCCTGACCTTCCACGACGTGTTCACCGCCGGGGCCAGCCGGTACGGGATTGGCGACCTGGCCGCCCTAGCCGCCGACACGCACAAGTTCGAAGCCCGCTACCTGGACCGCCTGGTCGGCCGGTGGCCTGAGGACGAAGCCGTCTACCGGGAACGGTCGCCCATTCACCACGTGGATCGCCTCTCCACGCCCCTCCTGCTGCTCCAGGGCTCGGAGGACGCCGTGGTGCCGCCCGCCCAGGCCCACGCCATGGCCGACGCTCTGCGCGACCGAGGCGTGCCGTACGCCCTCATCGAGTTCCCGGACGAGGGCCACGGGTTCCGGAAGGCGGCCAACGTGGTTCGGGCCGTAGAGGCCGAGCTGGCCTTCTTCGCCGACAGCTTCGGGTTCAAACCCGCCGACGACCTGCCACCCCTGGCCGTGGAGGGCGGCGGCGCCTGAGCAGCCCCGACAGGCCGGGCAAGGATCGACGAGTTGTCGCCGAGCCGACTAGGTCGTCTACACTGGTTCCCGATGCAACCCGTCCTCGACCTCCTGCTGCTGACCTAGGGCGAACGCCCCACATACGCGTTCGCCCGAACCTCCTGCGCCCACTGGGCCAGGAGGTTCTTCGGTTTTCGGGAACCGTCCGCCGGAGGGGATCCGCAGCCGGAACGAGACCGTCACACCCACCAGACCAGACCAGAAACGGAACCAGCCATGAGCGAGCAGACGAAGACCGATCGGGTGATCATCTTCGACACCACCCTCCGCGACGGCGAGCAGTCGCCGGGCATCTCCCTAGACACCGGGGAAAAACTGGAGATCGCCGATCAGCTGGCCCGCCTGGGCGTCGACTACATCGAGGCCGGGTTCCCCATCGCCAGCCAGGGCGACTTCGAGGCCGTCCACGCCATTGCTTCGTCCATAGAGGGACCGACCATCTGCGGGCTTTCCCGCACCGCCCACAAGGACATCGACCGCTGCTGGGAGGCCATCGAGCCGGCGGCCCAACGACGCATCCACACCTTCATCGCTACCAGCCCCACCCACATGGAACACAAGCTCAAGATGAGCCCCGCCCAGGTGCTGGCCGAGGCCACCTCGGCGGTCACCCGGGCCCGGGAGTACACCGACGACGTCGAGTTCAGCCCCGAGGACGCCTCGCGCTCCGACTTCGACTTCATGTGCGACGTGCTGCAGGCCGCGGTGGACGCCGGGGCCGGAACCCTGAACATCCCGGACACCGTGGGATTCGCCACCCCGGTGGAGTGGGCGGCACGCATCCGGGCCATCCGGGAGCGGGTGTCGGGCAACTACGTGCTCTCCACGCACTGCCACAACGACCTCGGCCTAGCCGTGGCCAACTCCCTGGCTGCCGTTGAGGCCGGAGCCCGGCAAGTGGAGTGCACCATCAACGGCATCGGGGAGCGGGCTGGCAACGCGGCCATGGAGGAGATCGTCATGGCCATCCGCACCCGGCCCGACACCTACGCCGACATCGAGGTGGACATCCGGACCGAGGAGCTAGCGAAGTCCAGCCGGATCGTCAGCCGCCTCACCGGTTACCCGGTGCAGTACAACAAGGCCGTGGTGGGGCGCAACGCCTTCGCCCACGAGGCAGGCATCCACCAGCACGGCGTGCTGAACGAGCGCACCACCTACGAGATCATGGACCCGGCGGCCGTGGGCCAGGGCGAGAGCCAGCTGGTGTTGGGCAAGCACTCGGGTCGGGCCGCCTTCCGCGACGCCCTCCAGAAACTCGGCCACGACATCCAGGGCGATGCCCTCAACGCGGCCTTCACCCGGTTCAAGGAGTTGGCCGACCGCAAGGTGCAGCTCAGCGACGCCGACCTGGAGGCCCTGGCCATCGAGGAAGTGGGCGGCAGGGTCGACCACGCTTACGAGTTCGTGAGCCTGGACGTTCGGGGCGGCAGCGTCAGCACGCCGTCGGCCGACTTGGTGATACGGGTGGACGGCGAGGAGGTCTCGGTGTCCTGCGAAGGCGACGGGATGGTGGACGCCTCTTGCACGGCCATCAAGCAGGCCACTGGGGTCGAGGGTCGGATGACCGACTACAACGTCACCTCGGTAACCGGTGGCGTGGACGCCCTGGCCGACGTGGCGCTCACCTTCGAGAGCAACGACGGTGTCAAGGTTTCCGGTCGGGGTCTGTCTACCGACGTGGTGGAGGCATCGGCACGGGCCTTTATCGGGGCCCTCAATAAAATCGCTCGGATCCGGGAGTCTGGTGAGGACCCCAACGCCGTGGACCGCCCCGGCCACATCGGCTGAGACAGCACCTGAAGACTGCCGACCCTGGGTACGGGGAGTTATCCCTTCCGACGCTTCTGGACTTCACTATCGACGACGGGATCGACGGTGAGGCATGTGGCCATGCCGGCCGTCGTCCACGGTTCGTTCACCATGCTGGAGGCCTTACCGGGCTCAGCCCAGGTCGACGACCTGTTGGCGGGCCAGGTCCTCCAGGGCGTTCTCCTGTAGCCGCTGGCGGGAGTACGACCACAGGCCGGTGCCGATGACCAGCGTGCGCTGGATGGGCTGCACATAGCCGCCGTCCGGCCAGCAGACCACCACGTCGACGTCGGCAGGAATGGCGTCCGAGTCGACCCCGAACTCCTCGGCCCACCAGTAGGCGTCGTCGCGAGGCAGCAGGTCGCACCAGTGCCCCTTCAAGGTGGCCTTCACGCCCCGGTCGCAAAACATGACCACAGGGCCGCCCATCATCTCCAGGCGTGTCGCCTCGTCGGCCAGTTCGGCCGGGTCCACCTCGGGGCACGGCGGCACCGGCTCGGTACCCGGATCGTCGGCGTGGTCGATACGACCCACCTCGTCGAGGGAGTCATGGCCCACCCGCAGGACGACCGCTCCGTTCTCCTCGGCCTGCCAGTCGTTGAAGGGGAGAACGGCCAGGTCCTTCCAGGCCAGGAAGGCTCGGTGGTCCCACTCCACGCCGCTGTGGCCGCCACCCTGGGTCCAGGTGTCCAGGTCGCGGGGCGCGTCCAGGTCCGACACGTCAAACAGGGTGACCTTGGTGCCGGTGGTCCGGCCCTCGTCGGTGGCCTCCTGGCCAATGCCCAGCACCCGATCGGGGCCGACGGGGTGCAGGTAGCCGCTGAACCCAGTGATCTTCAGCTCGCCCCGCACGGTGGGCGCCGTGGGGTCCGAGAGGTCCACGGTGTAGAACGGATCGGTCTGGCGAAAGGTCACCACGTAGGCCACGTCGCCCACGTAGCGCACGGCGAAGATCCGCTCGCCCCGGCCCATGTCACCCACCTGGCCCACTATCTCCAAGGTCGCGTCGTTGCGGGCCAGCACGGTCACCATCGACTCGGCGTCCTCGTCGAACCGCCACGGGCCGCCGGTGGTGGTGGCCACCCTCAGGTAACCGTCGTGCTCGGACAGCGAGAACTGGTTCAGGAGGTGTCCCGGAACCTCACCCGAGGCTGTGTAGGTGGCGGCCGTCGGATCGGTGACGTCAAACTGGTGGACGGCGGTGTCCCAGTTGTCGTTCCACCACCGCATCCGGGACTCGTCTTCCATCTCCTCGGGATCGACCCAGGCGTTAGTCGTCACGTACAAGTTCTCGTGCCCGGCGTAGACGGTGGTTCCCTCAGCCAGCACGGCGGTGGTCGCCGGAGCGGCCAGCGGCTCGTAGAGGGGCACGGTTAGGACCGACAGGGTGGAGAAGCCGGCGAAGTCCACCGGGTGAGACACGTCGGTGCAGGCGTTCAGCGACCCTTCGGCCACCGTGGTGCCAGCGGATTCGAGGACAAAGTCGGGCATCCAGTCGGCCAGGACGGTCTCGGCCACCACCTCGCGGTTGAACCGTTCGGCACGTTCCTCTCCGGTCGGGCTGGCCGGGTAGACGAACGGCAGTTCGCTCGGCGTGGAGACCACGACGACGCGGGCCGCCCCGCCCACCACCCGGCTGCTGACGTGCCGGCCCTGCACGGTCAGGACACCGACGATGCGGAGGTTGGCTGGATCGGAGAGGTCCACCTCGATCACGCTGGTCAGCGGTGTCCAGGTGCCGGGCGGCGAGAGCCGGGCCAGGGCAGGCGCCGGGACGTCCGTGTCACCGTCGCCCGGGATATGGGTGTCGGCGATAAGGAACGCCCGGTTCCCGGCCAGCAGCAGGTCGCGGCTCCAGTGGCCCTCCAGGCGCAGTGAGCCGGTCAGCACCGCCGCCGGACCGGACACGTCCACGTAGTAGAGGTAGTCGTCCTCGACTACCACGATCCGCCGGCCGTCGGTCTTGAGGATGTCGGGTTCGTCGATCCCGACCTCCTGGACGTTGGTACCCGAGTAGTCGACACCTTCTTCCATGGACCGGGCCATGCCGACGGCCGGGGCGGACATGGCCCCGTCGGCCATCACCGCTTCCATGACGACCGGTCCACCGAACCACCCGCCGCCTAGGCCGTAGGGCCCGACCCGTTCAGTGGCCTCCGTCCGCAGGTGGCGCAGCAACTCGTCACATTCCGTGAACGGGACCAGCCCGGCGGTCAACTCGGTACCCGACACGTCGACTACCCCGGTCGTCGTGGGAGCCACGGTGGCCGTCGGACCGGTGGTCGACGGGGCCACCGTCATCGTGGTGGGTGCCGTCGGGTTACCCGACCGGCCCAGCCCAGCCGGGTCGGTGCCGCACCCGACGACCACCAAACTCACCACTGTGACCGCCAGGCCGTTGCGCAGGACCCGCCGCCCGGAGGTCATCCCGTGGTGGGTAGCCAGGACGGTCGGGTTGACTCGTAGCCGGTGATGTCGTCCTCGTGACGCAGCGAGATGCCGATGTCGTCCAGGCCCTCCAGATAGCGCTCACGTGTCGCGCCATCCATCGGGAACGTGCAGGAGATCCCGGCGTCCGGGGCCTCCAGCGTCAAGTTGGCCAGATCGATGGTGACCACCAGGTCGGGGTCGGCCTCGACGGCGTCCAGAAGGGCGGCACCCACCTCGGGCGTTACCTGCACGGGCACCAGGCCGTTCTTGGTGCAGTTGTTCCGGAAGATGTCGGCGAACCGCGGCGAGACCACGGCCCCGAACCCGTACTGCTGGATGGCCCATACGGCGTGCTCGCGCGACGAACCGGTGCCGAAGTTGGGCCCGGCCACCAGCACCACGGCCTCGGAGTAGCGCTCATCGTTGAGCACAAAGTCCCGGTCGTCGCGCCACTCGGAGAACAGGCCCTTCTCGAAGCCGGTGCGCTCCACCCGCTTCAGCCAGTCGCTGGGGATGATCTGGTCGGTGTCCACGTCGGAACGTCGGAGCGGCAGCGCGGTGCCCGAGACGATCTGGACGGCGTCCATGTTGTCCTCCTCAGTCCAGGTCGGCCGGTGTGGCGAACGTGCCGGCGATGGCCGTGGCAGCGGCGACGGCCGGGGAGACCAGGTGGGTGCGTCCGCCCCGTCCCTGCCGGCCCTCGAAGTTCCGGTTGCTGGTACTGGCGCAGCGTTCGCCGGCTGTGAGCTTGTCGGGGTTCATGGCCAGGCACATGGAGCACCCGGGCTCCCGCCAGTCGAAGCCGGCTGCGGTGAACACCTCGGGGAGCCCCTCGGCCTCGGCTTGGGCTTTGACCGCCCCGGAGCCGGGAACGACCAGCGTGCGCATCCCGTCGGCCACCCGGCGACCGTTGGCCACCTCAGCGGCGGCCCGGAGGTCCTCGATGCGGCTGTTGGTGCACGAGCCGATGAACACGGTGTCGACGGCCACGTCGCGGATCGGGGTCCCGGCGGCCAGTCCCATGTAGTCCAGGGCCCGCTGGGCGGCCTCGGCTTGGCTGGGATCCTCGAACGACCCGGGGTCGGGCACGGTGCCGTCCATGCGCATGACCTGACCGGGGTTGGTGCCCCACGACACGTGAGGGACGATGTCGGCTCCGTCCAGGACGACTTCCCGGTCGAACACGGCGTCGTCGTCGGTAGCCAGGCTCCGCCAGTCGTTCACCGCGGCGTCCCAGTCGGCACCAAACGGGGCGTGCGGGCGACCAGCCAGGTATTCGAAGGTGGTGTCGTCAGGGGCGATCAAGCCGGCCTTGGCCCCGGCCTCGATGGACATGTTGCAGACGGTCATCCGGCCCTCCATTGAAAGGTTGCGGATCACCTCGCCCCGGTACTCGATGACCGAGCCGATCCCGCCACCTGTGCCCAGGTGGCCCACGATCGCCAGAATCACGTCCTTGGCCGTGGAGCCCTCGGGGAGGGTGCCGTCCACGGTGACGGCCAGGGTGCCCGGCACCTGCTGGGGCAGAGTCTGGGTGGCCAAAACGTGTTCCACCTCACTGGTGCCGATGCCGAAGGCCAGCGCCCCGAACGCCCCGTGGGTACTGGTGTGGCTGTCGCCGCACACCACGGTCATGCCGGGCAGGGTCAGGCCCTTCTCGGGGCCGATGACGTGCACGATGCCCTGCCCCGGATCACCCATCGGGTAGAGCCGCACGCCGAACTCCTCGCAGTTGGTCCGCAGGGCCTCGACCTGGGTGCGACTGACCGGGTCAGCGATGGGCTGGTCAATGTCGACCGTGGGCACGTTGTGGTCCTCGGTGGCCACCGTCAACTCCGGGTGGCGGACCCGCCGTCCGGCCGTGCGGAGACCGTCGAAGGCCTGTGGGGAGGTGACCTCGTGGACCAAGTGCAGGTCGATGAACAGCAGGTCGGGCTGGCCGTCGGCCGACCGCACAACGTGGCGGTCCCAGACCTTTTGGCTCAGGGTCTTCCCGGACATCGGGGCTCCTCGTGGGGATCGGATCAGGTCAGGATACGCGGGCGGCCGCCGGGGGCGCCCGCGCCGGCCGTGGTCAGGCGTCCATCGCCCGGGCGGCGTTAATCAGGTCGTCATAACCACCCGGTCCCGGGTCACCGGTGCGGGAGGCCACCGAGCCGTTCGCAGTGACCACGGCCATGCCCGGTGTCCCGAAGACGTCGAAGAGGAGCCCCACCCGCCCGTCGTCCGCGATGTGGGAGAACCCGGTGATGCCCCACTCCCGGAGGATGGATGCTGACCTCTCCGGGTCGGCACCCGGGCCGATGGCGGACACGCCTACCACCGTGATGTCCGACCGGCGGCTGAGCTCGGCGACCGCCGAGGCCTCTCGGCGACATGTCGCTCAGGTGGGAGCCCAGAACCAGAACAGGACGTCCTGGCCGGCCAGGTCGGCACCGTGGAGCGTGCCGCCGCCAATCAGGACTGCCTCGAACCCCAGCTCGTCCGGCACCGCAGCGCCCTGCACGCCGGCCGCCGGCCCCGACCCGTAGGCGGCCACCTCCGCGGCGGTCGTGGGGGCCGGCACCGGAGCAGGGGCGGTCGTATCGGCGACGCCGCCACAGGCACCCGTCACGAGCACCAGGACGGCCAGGGAGCCCGTCCTGATCGGGGTCATGCCGAGACCCTACGGGGTACCGTCGGCGCCGTGAGCACCCGCTTCCTGATCATCTCGGCCCTGGTGTGCGGGATGGCGTTGCTGGTGGCCTTCACAGTTCAGGTAGTGGTGGCGCCGTGACCTCCGACCCCCACTCCCGACCGTTTCGGGTCCGGTGGCTGGGCCGCGTTCGCTATCGCGACGCCCTGGCCCTCCAGCAGGGGATCCACGCTCCCGCTGGGTCGGCCGACCACCCGCAGGACCACCTGCTTCTCCTCGAGCACCATCCCGTCTACACCCTCGGAGTCCGGGCCTCCCTGGACAACCTGCTGCTTTCGCCCGACGAGGTGGGAGCGGACCTTGAGCGGGCCGACCGGGGCGGTGATATCACCTTCCACGGCCCCGGCCAGCTAGTCGGCTACCCGCTTCTCCACCTCCCCGGCAAGCGGGGCGGCGGCATGGCCGACACGGCGGCCTACGTGCGGTCGGTGGAGGACCTCCTTATCGACGTATGCCGCGACCTCGGCCTTGCCGACGTGGGCCGCCTAGACCGGTACCCCGGGGTTTGGGTCGAACCCGACGGCCCCCGGCCCCGAAAGGTGGCGGCCATCGGGGTGAAGTTGACCCGGAGTCGCACCATGCACGGCTTCGCCCTCAACGTGGATCCTGACCTGTCTTACTTCGACCGGATGGTCCCCTGCGGGATTGCCGGCTACGGGGTCACATCGTTGGCGACCGAGGGCGTCGACGTGCCGATGCACCGGGTGGTTGACCGGGTGGTTGACCGGGCCGTCGACCGGTGGGCAGCTGGCCCGGTTGACCGGGCCGACGTGGCCTGGACACACCGGGTCGACGACCTGAGTTCCTTCAGCCGACGCCGCGGGCCCGGGGCCCGTCCGCCCGTGGGCCGTAAGCCGGAGTGGATGAGGGTGCCACTGGAGACGGGGCCCGACTACCTCCGCCTCAAGGCTGTGATGCGTAGCCGTCGGCTCACCACGGTGTGCGAGGAGGCTGGCTGCCCCAACGTGTTCGATTGCTGGAACGACGGCACGGCCACCTTCATGATCAACGGCGAGCGATGCACCCGGGCCTGCGGCTTCTGCCTGGTCGACACCCGACGGCCCGACGCCCCCGATCCCGACGAGCCCCGGCAGGTGGCCGAAGCAGTGGCCGAGATGGGCCTGCGCCACGCCGTGGTTACTGCGGTGGCCCGAGACGACCTGCACGACGGCGGAGCGTCGGCCTTCGCGGCCACTATCACCGCTGTTCGGGACCGCAACCCCGGGACAGCCGTCGAGGTGCTGATCCCGGACTGCAAGGGCGACCCGGAGGCTCTTGGGGCGGTATTCGACGCCCGGCCCGACGTCCTGAACCACAACGTCGAGACGGTGGCCCGCCTGCAGCGGCGAGTCCGGCCGTCGGCGTCTTACGCCCGCAGCCTGTCGGTGCTGGCCCGGGCGAAGGCAGCTGGCCTGATTACTAAGTCGTCGATCATCGTCGGCCTGGGCGAGACCGACACCGAAGTGGAGGGCTGCCTGGCCGACCTAGCCGCCGTGGACTGCAACATCGTGACCATCGGTCAGTACCTGCGGCCCACCACCAGCCACCTTCTGGTGGAGCGCTGGGTGAAGCCGGCCACCTTCGACCGTTGGGCGGCGTACGGCAAGGCCCGGGGGATCGACCATGTGGAGGCCGGACCGTTAACCCGGTCCAGCTACCACGCCCGGCAGGCGGCCGAGTCCGCCGCGACGGGCCCGGTGGCCGTGGCTCTGTCCGCCCGAGCGGGCTGAGCCCGTCGTCGCCCGACCGCCGCGGTCCTCGTAGCCTGTCGCTGTGTTCGGCCAGCGCATAGACCGGGCCCGCGAGGCTATGGCCGACCGGGGCGTGGACGTCCTGCTCCTGTCGGTGGGCGCCGACCTGCCGTATTTCTGCGGATATGAGGCCATGCCGCTGGAGCGCCTCACCATGCTGGTCGTGCCCCGCGACGGAGATGTCCATCTGGTGGTGCCTCACCTGGAGGCCCCGCGGGTCGTGGAGCGTCCGGAGGTGTTTGACCTGGTCACCTGGCGGGACGGCGAGGATCCCATCGCCCGGGTGGTCGACCTGGTCGGCGGGGCGGCCACGGCGGCCGTCGGCGACCAGATGTGGGCCGGGTTCCTAGTCGACCTCGGCACAGCGTGTCCCACCCTGTCGTTCACCCGGGCCTCGGAGGTCACGGCGCCGCTACGGATGGTCAAGGATGCCGACGAAGTGGAGGCTCTGCGCCGGGCCGGTGCCGCCGTGGACCGCATCTTGGCCGACGTCCAGGCCGGGCAGGTCCCGCTGGTCGGCAGGACCGAGGCCGACGTGGCAGCCCAGATCGGGCGGCGGATCTTGGACGAAGGCCACCACCGGATCAACTTCGTGATCGTGGCCTCGGGACCCAACGCGGCCAGCCCCCACCACGAGCCGGGGGGTCGGGTCATCGGGGACGGCGAGGGGGTGCTGTTCGACATCGGCGGCACCATGGCCGGCCCGGGCGACGTCGGCTACTGCTCCGACATCACCCGGTGCGTCCACATCGGCCCGCCTCCCGAAGGGTTCGCCGAGCTTTACGGGGTGCTGCACGCCTCACAGACCGCCGGGGTGGTGGAGGCCACCGTTGGCACCCCGTGTGAGGACGTCGACGCGGCGGCCCGCCGGGTCATCGACGACGCCGGGCACGGTGAGCACTTCGTCCACCGGACCGGTCACGGCATCGGCGTGGAGGCACACGAGCACCCCAACATCGTGGCCGGCAACGAACTGCCGCTAGCCGTAGGCCACGCCTTCTCCGTTGAACCGGGCATCTACGTGCCCGGCGTGTGGGGCGCCCGGCTGGAGGACATCGTGGTGGCCACCGCCGACGGCCCTGTGGCCATGAACCAGATCGACCACGGCCTGGCTGTGGTCGACGGCTGACCGGTCCGACGGTCCGCGTACGCCGGTGATTGACCTCGACGCGGCCACCGTGCTGCTCCAGTGGGCGACCGGGGGTCTGTTCTTCCTGTGGGTGACCAGCCGACGCCGCGAAGTGGGTATCGGTTACGGCTGGACGATGCGGACCACGTTCGGCCTCATGGCGGCGGGCGGGGTGGCGGCCGGTCTGGCCCTGGACCCGGTGCCCGTGCGCGAGGTGGCTGGAGCGGGGATGGTGGCCGCCACCGCGACGGCCATGGTGGTGTCCGTGCTGCGTCGCCGGGCCGGGGTGGCTGGCCAGCGGGGGGTCGAGGAGCGCCGGACCACTCGGGTGGCCGAGATGACCGGCATCGACCGGAACCGGCGGACCTTTGACGACTCGGTGCCGGAGTTCCCGCCCGTCCTGGACCTGGTGGCGCCCGCCCTGGGTCTGGTGGCCCTTGTGGCGGGCGGCGTCGACGCCGGGGACCCGGCGCTGCTAGCCGTGGCCCGCACCCTGGTCGGGGCGCTGTTCCTGGGGGCGGTCACCGACGCCATGTTGCTGGGCCACTGGTACCTGGTCCAGCCCGGCCTAGCCCGGGGGCCATTGCTGGAACTGGTTCGGTGGACGGCCGTGGTGTGGCCGTTCGAGCTGGCTGTCCTGCTGTGGCCGACCGGCATGGGCTCGGTACTGAACGGCACCATCGACGACGGCTACAACGGTCTGCTGGGCTGGTTCTGGGTGGCGTGCTCGGTCGCCTCCATCGCCCTGGTGGCCCTGACCCGGGCGGCCCTCCGGGAACGCCAGTACTCGGCCGTCATGGCGGCCACCGGCCTTCTCTACCTGGCCATCCTCACCGCCTTCGGCATGGACCTGGTGGCCCGGGCCACGCTGGCCTGAGGACCGGCCGGTCCGGGGCGGTTGGCGGGCCACGGGTAGGATCCGCCGCCGGAGGAGGCTCGGAACGGCGATGAAGGTGTACACCCGTAAGGGGGACGACGGGACGACTGGGCTGCTGCACGGCGGCCGGGTGGCCAAGGACTCGTCACAGCCCACGGCCTACGGTGACGTGGATGAGGCCCAGGCGGTAATCGGCCTGGCCCGGGCGGTGGCCGATGGCGAGCTGGCCGGGATCCTGATTGACATCGAGCGCGACCTCTGGGTAGTCATGGCCGAGCTGGCCTGTAACCCGGACCGCCTGGACGAGGCTGGCTCTCGTCCCGGCCCGGAGATGGTGGACCGCCTCGAGAGCCTCATCGACGACGTCTCAGCCCGGTTCGACCCACCGACCGAATTCGTGGTGCCGGGAGAGGACGAGGTCTCGGCCCGTCTCGATGTGGCCCGGGCGGTATGCCGTCGGGCCGAGCGTTCGGCGCTGTCAGCTGCCGCCCCCGGATCCTCGGTGGTGCCGTACCTCAACCGTCTGTCCGATCTGCTTTGGACCCTGGCCCGCTGGAGCGAGGGCACCTCGGTTACCGCCCGCTCGCTGGGCGATCCTGACTGACCGTCCCCAACGAGGAGCCCCATGGCCATCCAGTTCTCCACCGCCCGCCGTGTGCCAGCCCGTGCCGAGGTGGTCGCCCATGGGCTGACCGTCGAGGCTTTCTCGGGCGACCAGCCGTTGCCGCCCGGCTTAGACCGCGACGCCCTGGTGAGCCTCGGCTTCACGGGCCAGGCCGGACAAGTCCAGGTGGTGCCCGGCGACGGCCGCCTGGTGGCCGCTGTCGGGTTGGGTCCAGTCGACGGGATCGACGCCGTCGGGGTGCGTCGGGCCGCCGCGGCTCTGGCCCGCTCCGTGCGGAGCCGCCGCTCGCTGGCCGTCGACCTGGCCTCGGTAGCCCGGTCCGACGACCTGTCGGAGGCCGACGCCGCCCACGCCGTCGTGGAAGGGTCAGCCCTGGCCGTCTACCGGTTCGGCTACAAGTCCACCAAGGACGACGACCACCTGGCGCGGGTGACGCTGGTGGGGAGCACAGCGGCCGGGGTGCGGTCGGCCGTTGAGCGGGCGACCGCCGTGGTGGACGGCGTGACCCTGGCCCGCGACCTGGTCAATGAGCCGGGCGGGAGCCTGACGCCGCCCAAATTCGCCAACCGGGTCCGGCGCATGGCTCGCGACCGGGGCCTGACCGTCAAGGTCCTGGACGAGGCGGCCATCCGGCGGGCCCGCTTGGGTGGCCTGCTTGGCGTGAACCGGGGCTCCACCCAGCCGCCCCGGTTCGTGGAACTCACCTACACCCCGAAGGGGCGTCCGAAGGGGACGCTGGCCCTGGTCGGCAAAGGGTTGACCTTCGACGCCGGCGGCCTGTCCATCAAGACCGGGCAAGGGATGATGGACATGAAGATGGACATGGGCGGCGCGGCGGCCGTGGTGGGCGCCATGTCGGTCCTGCCTGCCGTGGCCCCCCGTTGCCGGGTCCGGGCCTACCTGCCCATGACCGACAACATGTTGGGCGGTGACGCCACCCGGCCGGGCGACGTGTTGACCCTCCGCAACGGCAAGACCATCGAGGTGCTGAACACTGACGCCGAGGGGCGCCTGGTGCTGGCCGACGCCCTGTCGCTGGCGTCGGAGGCCAAGCCGGATGCCATTGTGGACCTGGCCACCCTGACCGGAGCTTGCATGGTGGCTCTTGGCCCACGGATCGCCGGACTTATGGGGCGCGATGACGGCTTCCTGGCCCGGGTCGAGGAGGCGTCGACCCGGACTGGGGAGCGGGTGTGGCGCCTACCGCTGCCCGTCGACTACCGGTCGATGGTCGACTCGTCGGTCGCCGACATGAAAAACATCGGAGGGTCATACGGCGGGGCGCTCACTGCCGGGTTGATCCTGGGCGAGTTCGTGGCTGACGGGATCCCGTGGGCCCATCTGGACATCGCCGGCCCGGCGTTCGCCGACAGTGACGACGGCGAGGTGGTCACGGGAGGGACGGGCTTCGGGGTCCGGCTCCTGGTCGACCTGGCCTGCACCTTCACTCCCGCCAACTGACCGGCCCCGACCGGACTCTGATAGGGACTTCTGGCACCTTTCAATTCCTTCAGTTTCGCCCACCACGGTGGCGGAGGTTGGGCCGTCCTGCGAGGCTCGCCGGATGGACGCTGATCTCGTCGATGCCGTCGACCGGGCCGCTTCGCTGGTGGCCAGGGCGACCTCGGTCACCGTGCTGACCGGTGCCGGCATCTCCACTGACAGCGGCATCCCCGACTTCCGGGGACCGAACGGGGTGTGGACCCTCAACCCGGAGGCCGAGAAGGCCTCCGACATTCGGGTCTTCGTCACCGACCCGGAGGTCCGCCGGGCCCGGTGGGACGTCCTGGCCCACGGCGGGATGTGGGACGGGGTGGAGCCCAACGACGGCCACCAAGCCCTGGTCCCTCTGGAGGCCGACGGGCGCCTCCACACCCTGGTCACCCAGAACGTAGACGGCCTCCACGCCCTAGCGGGCAGCAACCCAGCCCGTATCGTGGAAATCCACGGCACGGTCCGCGAGGCCATGTGCCTGGGGTGTGACTGGCGGGCCCCTATCGACGTCGTGCTGGACCGTGTGCGGTCCGGCGACGTCGACCCTCATTGCGACCGGTGCGGCGACCTCCTCAAGTCGGCCACCGTGAGCTTCGGTCAGGCCCTCTTCCCCGGTGACATGGAGCGGGCCGAAGAGGCCGCCCGGGCCTGTGACCTGCTGCTGGCTGTCGGGTCCACTCTCGGCGTCTACCCAGTGGCCGCCATGGTCCCCGTGGCAGTGCGCCACGGCGCCGCGCTCGTGGTGATTAACGGCTCGCCCACCGAGATGGACCACCTGGCCGACGTGGTGGTCCGGGGTTCGATCAGTGAGGTGCTGCCCCGGATCGTTGGCGGTCGGATCGGCGATTCGGGATCCGTGGTGGTCGAATCCTGACCTACTCGGTAGGATTTTCGGCATGGCGACCTTCCGAGACCTCCTAGCTGACGCACGCTCCCACATCCGGGAGACCGACCCGGCCGGCGCCGAGGCCCTGCTGGCCGACGGCCACCTCCTCCTCGACGTCCGCGAGCCCGACGAGTATGAGCAGGGGGCCATTCCCGACTCGCTGCACATTCCCCGGGGCAACCTGGAGTCCAACGTCGAGAATCGGGTGACCGACCGTGACCAGCCCATCGTCGTGATGTGCGCCGGTGGGGTGCGGTCGGCGTTCGCCGCCGACACCCTCCAGCAGCTCGGCTACACCGACGTGGTCTCCATGGAGGGAGGCTTCAACCGCTGGAAGGACGAGGGACGCGACTGGCGCACCCCGCGCACCCTGAGCCCAGAGCAGCGCAACCGGTACCAGCGCCACCTGCTCCTGCCAGAAGTGGGCGAGGAGGGCCAACTGAAGCTGCTGGACGCCTCCGTCCTCATGCTGGGGGCCGGCGGCCTCGGCTCACCGGCCGCCATGTACCTGGCGGCCGCCGGCGTCGGCCGTATCGGCATCGTCGACATGGACGTGGTCGACGAGTCCAACCTGCAGCGCCAGATCCTCCACAACCGTGACCGGGTGGGGGAGCGCAAGGTCGACTCGGCCAAGAAGACCCTCACTGCCCTGAACCCGGACGTGGACGTCGTCACCTACGACGTACGCCTGGGCGCCGACAACATCATGGACATCCTGCCCGAGTACGACGTGGTGGTGGACGGGGCCGACAACTTCCCCAGCCGCTACCTGCTCAACGACGCCTCGGTGAAGCTGGGCGTTCCCGTCGTCCACGGCTCGATTTTCCGATTCGAGGGCCAGGTCACCGTGTTCGACCCGCGTAACGGCGTCACCTACCGCGACATGTTGCCCGAGCCGCCGCCGGCCGAGTTCGCTCCCAGTTGCGCAGAGGCCGGCGTGCTTGGCGTGCTGCCCGGCATCGTGGGCTCCATCCAGGCCCTGGAGGCCATCAAGCTCATCTTGGGCCTGGGCGATGGCCTGTCGGGGCGCCTGGTGGCCTTCGACGCCATGGACATGTCGTTCCGGGAGTACCGCCTGCAGCGGGACCCCGAGCTCGAGGTGACCTGGGAGAACCGGGACCGCATCGAGGTCACCGAGCTGGACGGCCTCTGCATGCCGAGGGTCACCGCCCCGCCCGAGGGCTGACCGACCCCGGACGCGTCGGGGTTCGGCTCCGACGCTGCGAGACTCGCCGCAATGGCCACGATCGCGATCATCGGCACGGGCTACGTCGGCCTGACCAGCGGGGCGTGCTTCGCCCATCTGGGCCACGACGTGGTGTGCGCCGACGTCGATACCGACAAGGTGGCTCGGCTCTCCGCTGGCGAGGTCAGGACCGTCGAGGTTGGACTGGGCGACCTGGTCGCCGAGGGGCGGACCGCCGGTCGGCTCCGGTTCACCGACGACGTGGCGGGAGCTGTCGCCGGTCGGGAGGTCGTCGTCCTCTGCGTACCCACCCCTCATGCCCCGGACGGCTCGGTTGACCTGTCCGCCGTGGAGGCGGCAGCAACCGCCATCGGCCCGGCGCTGGAACCGGGGGCCGTGGTGGTCGACAAGTCCACAGTGCCCGTCGGCACCACCCACCTGGTGGCCGGGCTACTCGACCGGGACGACGTCACCGTGGCCTCTAACCCGGAGTTCCTGCGTGAGGGCACTGCGGTGGCCGACTTCCTGGGACCCGACCGGATCGTGATCGGTGCCGACGACGACCGGACCCGTGAGGTCGTGCGGTCGCTGTACGACGGGGTCGACGCTCCGGTAGTGCTCACCGACCCTGCGTCGGCCGAAACCATCAAGTACGCCGCCAACGCCTTCCTGGTCACCAAGATCTCGTTCGCCAACGCCATCGCCGCGGTCTGCGAGGCGGTGGGGGCCGACATCGACGACGTGGTCCTGGGCCTCGGTTACGACGACCGAATCGGGGCCAACTACCTGCGCCCCGGTCCGGGCTGGGGTGGCAGTTGCTTCCCCAAGGACTCCCGGGCCCTCATTCACCAGGCCGGACAGGCCGGCTACGACTTCCGGTTCCTGGACAGCGCCATCGAGGTCAACCGCCAGCAGTTCGACCGCATGGTGGACAAGGTCCGCCGGGCCGTTGGCGGCGACCTTGCCGGACGGACGGTGGCCGTCTGGGGCTTGACCTTCAAGGCGGGGACCGACGACCTCCGCGACTCACCGGCCCTAGAAGTCGTCGACCGCTTACTGGCCGCCGGTGCCGCAGTGCAGGCCCACGATCCGACGGTGGCCGTCCACCGGAACCCGGTCCCGGCCGCCGTGGAACTAGCCACCGACCCGGTCGCCGCCTGTGTTGGCGCCGACGCGCTGGTCGTCCTGACCGAGTGGCCCGAGTACGCCGCTGTGGACCCGGCCGCCGCGGTGGCCGGCCTAGTGGGCCAGGCCGTGGTGGATGCCCGGAACCTGCTCGACCCCGGACCGTGGCGCACCCTGGGCTGCGGGTTCGAGGGCGTCGGCCGCTAGCCCCGTGGCGACCACCCGACGGGCCGACCACTGATGCGCGTCCTGGACCGGCTGCCCGAGGGCACGGCGGCCGTGGGTGGCGGCCTCGTCGTCAACGGCCTGACCGCCTACGCCTTCATCACCCTGGCGTCACGCGACCTGGGAGCCGAGGCCTACTCGCCGGTCGGCCTCCTGTGGGCGCTGAGCTTCCTACTGGGTCCCGGGTTCTTCCAGCCGCTGGAACAGGAGACGGCTCGGGTCATCGCCGGTCAGTCGGCCGACCGGCTCCGGTCGGTGGTCCGACCGGCCGCCATCCTGGGCGGCTCCTTAGCTCTCGGCCTAGCCCTGGTGGCTGCGGTCTCGGCACCGTGGATGGTCGACAACCTGTTCGCCGGCCACGGTGTGCTGCTGGTCGGCCTCCTGCTGGTGCTCCTCGGCTTGGGGACCGGCCACCTGGCCCGGGGCGTCCTGGCCGGCCTAGGCCGGTTTGGCGGCTACGCCCGGTACTTCATCGGTGACGGTGTTGGGCGCCTAGTCCTAGTTGGCCTGCTCACCCTGTTCGTGGCCGACGAGGTAGCCGTCTACGGGCTGGCTGTGGGCGGAGCCCCGTTCCTCGGCGTGGCCGCCGCCCTAGTTGGGCAACGGCGGGCGGTTCGCCGGCCCAGCGGTCCCGCTCCGGAGGATCCGCC